>Ga0123355_10003583_pt1 | contig 22346 bp, 20 predicted proteins | sample TergutEmb28metaG_3_FD_89872 | JGI IMG/M metagenome (GOLD analysis project Ga0123355, IMG submission 89872) | Embiratermes neotenicus P1 segment gut microbial communities from Petit-Saut dam, French Guiana - Emb289 P1 | ecosystem: Host-associated > Arthropoda: Insects > Digestive system > Gut ... | reverse complement strand
ATCAGCAAAGCGCGCCGCCATCATTACAGCTTCTTTTTCAATGTCAATGGCGAACATATTGCGCTTTGTATTATCAGTACTAGCTAACTTTGCTGTAAAAAAACCTTCCCCGCAACCAGCGTCCAAAATACTAAATTCCTTGCTGTCACTTGATGTGTGGATGCAAATCATATCTTCAATTGTATCAATCAATTTATCATAAAAACCATCCCTAAAAATTCGACGTCGACTCTCGAACAGCTCCTTGCTATAAGCGGGTTTAGGCTGCTTTTGCAAAAAGTTTATGTAGCCGTATCTGGATAGGTCAAAAGAGTGACGATTTTTGCATACTAAGCTAGCGGCGCTCGGGAATGTCATGCCTGACTTGCATATTGGGCATCTGAACGCTGCTTCGTAGGGTTTTAGATTTTGGTAGGTTTTTTGTGTTTTCATGAAAGCCCCTTGGTGTTTTAACGCAACTCAGCTGAGTCCAATACCTTTTAATACATCACGTGTCTTAGCTCCATCATCTATGTAAACGAGATCATCTAGGTTAAATGTAGGCAAGTTTTTTGAGCCAAGCTTTATAAGTTGATAATTAATTCGCAACTTCTCCGAACTCTGTAAAACCGATTCTTTAATCGACGGTTTCGCAATTTTATCAGCATTATTTATTATGTCTTCTAAGCTTCCGAACTGATTAATCAAAGCCACAGCTGTTTTTGGACCGACTTTTTCAGCGCCTTTAATATTATCGGCATTGTCACCCGTCAAAGATTTAAAATCAACATATTGTTCTGGCGAAATGCCATACTTGTCTTGTAAGTATGCCTCGTCGCAGATAACGCTATTTTCGCCTCGATACCTCAATATAGAGACAGTGTCGCTGATTAGTTGAAAGAAGTCGCTGTCAAACGACGAGATGACTATTCGCATAGTCTCTCCGTACCGATGTACATAACTAGCGATAGCATCATCCGCCTCAAACTCAGTCACCTCAATATACATTATCTTCATAAAATCAAGTGCCGCATATATGTCTTCAAGCTGTGAAAAGGGGTTAGCCTCATCCGAAACAGTGGAATAATCAACACGATTCGCCTTATAGTCGGTTAGTAGCTCAGTTCGCTCATTTTCATGCTCACCGTCAAATATTACTATGACATGTGTGGAGGTAGTCATTTTGATTATCTTTTTCAGCGCGCCAACAAACCCCAAGACTCCATGGATGACCTTGCCGTCTTTGTTTATTATTCTTGATGGCATACCGAAGAACATTTGGAAGAGGAGGTTGTGTCCGTCGATTATTAGCAGTTTTTGCATGGGTTAGTCCTTTCAGGGAATCTGACCAGTACACAATATCCATCCTCAAACATATGGTCTATCTGCAAGAACCCAAATAATTTATATAAAGATAATGCGACTTCATTATCTTTATGGCATTCAAGATATAGCGGTAGCTCTTTTGATTCGGGATAATTTTCCAATTTATCAAATGCAAGTTTTAATGCAGCTCTTCCAATCCCTTTGGACTGATAGTTTTGGTCTACAAAAAAGCCTACAATCCGATACGCATACTCATATTTTTGTAACTCTGGTGGCTCTTCCTCGCTTATAGGACTTTTTCCAATCAAAATAGCGCCCACGGGTTGAGCGTTATAATATATCGCTTGTAAAAATCCAGAGCAGTTTTCATTAATCCCAGCATAAGCAATGGAAATCATTTTTGAAATCGGTTCTATAAATGGCTGCTGAGCTTGTTTGGGAGCTAAATTTAGCATGCTATCAAGATTATCGAACATTATATTCCTTAACTCTATCTGCCCTTGCATTACTTTATCCCCTTTTAGTTTTCGCACGATTTTCGCAGGGAAAAGATTTCCTGCCTGACCGCGCTTATATATCCAGGCGAACACAGTTCGCCCCTACAAAAAATCTCTACTCAAATACCCCTAAAACTTAAACCCTTTAAGCGCATCAGCAATTTTACTATTCCCCGTAACCTTATCCCCATCATTAACCTTCTTCAAATACTTATCAACATCGCGCTTATCAAGCTTCGCCGCATTCTCCACTTCCTTGCGCTCCTCAAATGCCGCCATCTTTTCTCTAAAGCCACACACGCACGAAAACTGACGGTTGTCGCCGTCGCCGCTTAGGGTCATTCGCTTCATACATTTTGGGCAGCGCGCATTTGTATTTACCGATACCGACTTTCTATGCCCACATTCGCGGTCTTGGCATACGAGCATTTTGCCTTTTTTGCCTGAGACTTCTAAGAGCCATTTGTCGCAGTCGGGGCAGCGCTTGCCCGTGATATTGTCGTGTTTGAAGACTTCAGTGGAATTTTTTATTTCTGTGATAATTTTTCTTGTATATCCCTCGATTTCTGAAAGAAACTCCTCTTTTCTCAGCCGTCCTTTGGCGATACTCATGAGCTTTTGTTCCCAAATCGCCGTTAGATCAGGTGAACGTAAGTCCTCAGGCGCAAGTTGTAGCACTTGCCGCCCTTTTCCTGTGGTGAAAATATGATTGCCGCGTTTCTCGATATAGAACGACTCAAATAACTTCTCCACAATGTCTGCACGGGTGGCTACTGTGCCTAGTCCACCAGTCTCGCCGAGAGTCTTTGCATACTCGCCTGAAGCATACGCCTTCGGATTTTCCATAGCGTACACCAAAGTACCTTCCGTGAAGTATGGCGGCGGCGAAGTTTTCCCATTTACTATGCTGTGGCGGGCGACTGTAAGGATTTGACCGCTTTTGAACTCAGGCAGAATCTGCTCTTTTACATCTCCATCGTCATCATCCGATGCAGCTTTCATCCCATACACTTCTTTGAAACCCGCGTTTATAATCGTTTTGCCCTTTGCGACAAACTTATGCCCACCGCACTCAGCCGTGGCATTTATAGCGTCATATTCAAACGGCGGCAATAAGCACGCCAAAAAACGCTTGATAATAAGCGAATATATCTTCATCTCGCGGTCTGTGAGGTTTGACGGTTCAACGGATTCTTCTGTCGGGATTATCGCATGGTGGTCACTTACTTTGCTATTATCTACAAATGTTGTGTTCGTCTTTACGCCAACACCTAAAATGTCTGATACAAACTTCTTAAACGGACCAAAACGAACAGCTTTGAGCCTATCCTTAAGCGTCGGTACGATGTCCGTTGATAAAAACATGGAGTCAGTACGCGGGTAGGTAAGAACTTTATGCCGCTCGTACAAAGCCTGCGCAAGGTCAAGTGTCTCTTTCGGCGAGAAGTTATAAAGCCTATTTGCATCCCTTTGCAAAAGCGTCAAGTCATAAAGACCACGCTCGATTTCTTTACTGCGCTTCTTTTGCATGTCGGTTATTTTCACAGACGCGCCTTTGATGTCTGCTATAATTTTGTCTGCTTGTTCTTTATCAAATATTCTATGCGCACCACTCTTTTTATCCTGCCAAGTGAACTCGCAGCCTCCCGCACTAATCTTCACAGTATAAAAGTCTTTGGGGCGAAACGCGCGAACTTCTTCCTCTTTTTTTGCGACCATTGAGAGGGTCGGTGTTTGTACACGACCGCATGAAAGCTGTGCATTGTGCTTAGTCGTAAGCGCACGAGTAGCGTTGATGCCCACGAGCCAATCGGACTGCGCACGAGCAAGAGCCGAGTGATATAACGGTATATATGCCTTGCCGTCCTTCAGATTCTTGAATCCGTCTAAAATAGCTCTGTCCGTCACGGAAGATATCCAGAGTCTTTTAATCGGCTTTTTGTTATGCGCAAGCTCAAGTATAAGGCGTGCTACAAGCTCACCTTCACGCCCTGCATCCGTTGCTATGATTATCTCTTTTATGTCGCCTCTATGGATTAAGTCTTTGATTGCTTTATACTGAAACGCAGTCTTTGGCAGAACCATAAACTCCGCCTTCTTAGGCACAATTGGCAGATGATCTAGTTCCCATGATTTATACCTTTTATCGTATCCTTCGGGATCTTTTAAGGTCACGAGGTGACCCATCGCCCATGTGATTACGTAATTACCGCCTTCTAGATAACTTTTTGAGCCGCGACTGCACTTTAAGACCCGCGCCATATCCCTGGCTACCGAAGGTTTTTCTGCTATGACTAAAGATTTCATATTCATCTCCTGTGAGTTTGATTTATAATGATAATTGTATAAACATATGATATACTAAAGTTAGGATAAAATCAATTTTTTTAACCGAATGGAGGCAAAGTCATGACCGACATAGCAATAATAGGCGCAGGACCTGCAGGACTCTCCGCCGCAATCAACGCATACGCCAGAGGACGCACAGCAGTAGTTCTAGGACGAAGCCGCGAAACGAGCTTTATCTACAAAGCGGAGAAGATTGATAATGTGCTCGGCTTCCCTGGATTTTCAGGGAGTGATATGATAAATAAATTTTATGCTCACGCGGAGGGACTAGAGGTCGATATCCGTATGGGTCGCGTACTTCAAATACTGCCTATGGGTGATTATTTTTCGATTAATTTTGATAACAATGTGGTGGATGCGAAGACGATAATACTTGCCACAGGGATTGTAAAAGGCAATCAAATAGAGGGCGAGGAAGAGTTTTTAGGGCGCGGGGTAAGCTACTGTGCGACATGTGATGCTATGCTTTATCGCCAAAAGACTGTAGCTCTTGTCGGAGACTCAGAAGAAGCTATGGCAGATTTTGAATTCCTCTCAAAAGTAGTCATCAAAGCTCATTGGGTAAAATCTGGGGCAAAAAGAGTAGTCGGTAATGACTTTGTACGAGGACTTGAGACAGACGAGGGACTTATCACTTGCGATGGAGTATTTTTTGTCAAAGAGACTATGCCGTTTGATAGCTTGATATCTGGAATTGAGCTAAAAGATGGGATGGTTGTCGTTGATAGGTTGCAGCAGACGAATATTCCTGGAGTATTTGCAGCGGGGGATTGTACAGGGTGGCCTTATCAGCTGCCGAAGGCTGTTGGTGAAGGGCTTGTAGCAGCACAGCAGGCTGATCGGTTTTTGAGGACATTGGAGTAATGATGTGATGTCTCTGGGCGACTACGAGTCGCCCTATATATTTCAAGCACATTCGCCTCTACAGTAAATTTCCCTCAATCCACCCAGCCACGCCATCATTCTCATTAGTGTCGCATATGTAGTTAGCTACACTCTTCGCCTCATCAATGGCATTGTCCATAGCTACGCCAATACCGCAACCCTCCAACATTTCAAGGTCGTTATAATCATCACCGAATGTGACTACTTCATCTAAAGAGATGTTATAATGCTCTGCAAGTGCCTTTATCCCTTGAAATTTAGACGCCGCTTTATCCGCAAAATGTATCCACCCCTCACCATGCAGTCTAATTACATGCACAGAGGTAAGTACAGATGATATTTTCTTAGGCATTACATCATCCCAAGTCTCAACAGTTATCTTATACGCTTCGGCATCAAAATCTTTAGAAAAGTCTATATGATGTACAGGGACAAAAGACGCCCAACCAGGGTCATTTTCATCAACGGGCTTATTTACGTAAAAGTCTTCGCTCGTGTCAACGGTTATATAGCCTACAGAACTATCTTTCAAACACATTCGTACAATTTCATTTGTTGTTTCTATGTCCATGGGCTTACTGTATACGATTGTAGCGTTAGCACGGGCTAGTGCGCCGCCGCTGGATACAACTGCATTTGGTTTTACGAGTTCTATGAATTGTCTGCCGCTATTTTCTGAGCGCGCAGTTGCAAAGGCGACTATTATTCCACATTTTTGGCAGTCATGGAGGGTATTAATAGTACGCTCAGATATAGTTTTGTCTTTTTTTAATAGTGTTCCATCAAGGTCGGTTACAATCATTTTTATCTTCTTTTTCATGCTCATAGCCCCCTGTTTTTATATCCTCTGATTCAATAAATTTTCATCAGCTTAACGCGCCATCTTCTCCTCTGCTCTTATCTGTTCATGCGCCTTGCGCTTTTTATAGATACGAACACTTGATACAATTATAATAAGCATAACCACGCCAAGAATTGGCGTTGCCATATTCGGACTCCTGGCTACGATTTCTCCTGTTGTTATGTCGAAGACGAACGTACGACCGCCTATGGGTAAAGATGTGAACGGGAAAATGCCGTCTATTGTTGTTATGTTTAGTTGGTTGGTTTCTGGGTTGAAAGTGCGTTGATCCCAGTGTTCCCATGTTATACCAAACCAGCCGCCACGTAGCGCATCAGGATGCCTCACAAGATCGCTAACGGTATACGTGTGAAACAAAACTCCATCTTTATAAAACTCCAACGCAGCAGAGTCTGCCCACCAAGTCCCAAGCGGGATAAACACCATATACCTAAAGCACTCCGAAAAGGCTAGATCCATTTCTCCAAAAGGCGCACTTGCAACGTCCAAATCTAGCGTATAAATCAACTGTAGTGGCTCGGTGTTATAATATACGCCCATCCTCATAGGCGAGGGTGTCCTCCGAATATAATAGGGGCTAATAGGATGCGGATCAAAAATAAACACCTTGCTTCCATCTTCCGACTCCACCTCAAAAGGAACATGCACCCACGAGAGTTCATAAACGCTAAAACTCCCTAACATAATCACCACAGCAATCAATACCATCGTAACTACCTTCGTCCGAAGCCTCATCACACTACTCCCCTTTCTCAAACATATACGCAACACTCATTACTATGACCACTCTTCCTGCGCAAGAATCCCATCATCGCGCGTAGCCTGACTCAAGCTGTTCTCCTTAGCCTGAACACACATATAAAGCAAGTCTTCACTCCCCGCTTTTAATCCGCGTACACCATCTGGGCGAATATTGAGCATACTCCCCTCTTTTACTGCCAATTCTTGACCATCAATGTAAAAGATACCATTGCCTTGCAAGAAAACATACGTCTCCTCATTTTCTTTATGCGAATGGAGAAATGGAATAGCCCCTCCTGCAGGAATCGTATTAATAGACACCTCACAGCCCGTTAGCCCAAGTTGCTCCTTTAGAAAAAACTTGCCTTTTATGCCGTTGTTTTCCATGTCCTTTGTGTTGGTTAATGCGCCTAGTTCGATATGGCTGAAATTTTCTTTTTTCATAACAGTTTCCTCCTTGGGCTTTACTTCGCACTTTCCAAAACCGCATCATAAACCGCAATAGCCGCCACAGCACAAACACAAGGCACAACACGCGGCACAATACAAGGGTCATGTTGTCCTTTGATACTAAGCTGCACCGACTCAACACGGTCAAGATATACACTCTCCTGCTCTCTAGCAATAGAGGGTGTTGGCTTTATCGCCACCCTAAAAGTAAGTGGCATACCCGTCGTAATCCCGCCTAATATCCCGCCGTGATTGTTTGTGCGAGCCTTTATCTGCGGCTCTTTTTGCGACACATCCCAGTAAAATGGATCATTATGTTCACTGCCTAGCATAGAAGCTGCTTCAAAACCCGCACCAAACTCTATCCCCTTTACCGCGGGAATTCCAAATATGAGCTTCGCAATCTGATTCTCCATACCATCAAACATCGGCGCGCCTAGTCCTGCGGGAATACCTATAACTATGCAGCCAACGCTCCCGCCTACAGAGTCGCCATCATCTTTTGTACGCGAAATTTCTACTTTCATACGCTCTGCAATATCAAAGCCAAAAACAGGAAAATCCATATTTGACAAATTCAGCAATGTATTTTTATCGATTTTCGTCGCATCAAATGCCTCATCTTTCACTGTTCCAATAGAGCAAATATGCGCCCCAATAAAAATCTCGCGCTGCTCAAGTATCTGCAAACAAATCCCACCAGCAATACAAATAGCCGCCGTAAGTCGACCTGAAAAATGTCCGCCACCTACGCTATCCCAAGACTCACCATGCTTCATAAATGCTGCAAAGTCCGCATGAGATGGTCGTGGTATATTGGCTAGTTCTCTATAATCTGTAGAGTTCGGGTTTTTGTTTCGTATGATTGCGGTAATTGGTGCACCACATGTTTTCCCGTTTACTAGGCCTGAGATAAATTCTGACACATCCTCTTCTTTTCTTGCACTCGACCAAGGATGCTGACCAGGTGCTCGCCTTAAAAGAAACTTCTGCAACGCTTCCATGTCAATCTTAATCCCCGCAGGAATACCATCCAAAGTCATCCCTATTACTTCGCCATGCGACTGTCCGAATATGGACAGACCCAGCTTACTTTTCCACATACTACCCATTTTTTACTCCTTCCAACACTTGCCAAAACTGCGGATATGATTTGTCAATAGCATCAGCACCTTTGACTGTTACATCACCATCAGAAATAATGGATGCAATTCCTGCCATCATAGCTATTCTATGGTCGTTATATGAATCAACCGCGCCGCCCTTTAAACGCGGCACACCTTTTATCCTAAGTCCATCTACTTCTTCCGTCACTCTTGCACCTAATGTGTTTAGCACACCTGCTATTGCCATGAGCCTGTCCGATTCTTTCAGGCGCAAGCGTGAAGCGTTTTTTATCAATGTTTCTCCCTTGCTTATCGCCGCTACAAGAGACAATATCGGTATCAGGTCGGGGATATTTGAAGCGTCTATCTCTATGCCATGTAACTGCCCATATGAAACACAAACTGTGTCTCCTTCCCAGCTGACAAGCGCACCCATCTGCTCCAAAATCTCACATATCGCTTTATCGCCCTGAGCACTTTCTCTGTTCAGTCCACTGACTCGTACGGTTCTATCTTGTATAGCCCCCGCCGCTAGCCAAAATGCCGCGTTAGACCAATCACCTTCTGCCAAAATCGTTTTAGGACTAATAAGTTTTTGCCCGCCGCTTATCTCATAAAATACTCGACTCTTCCCAAGTTTTTGCCCAAATTTCCCAAGCATCTCAAGCGTCATTTCAATATACCCCTGCGACTCAATCGGCTCATTTACACGTAAAATGCTCTTCCCGTTAAGCAAAGGCAGAGCCATCAGCATCCCTGATATATATTGCGACGAAATATTCCCTGGCAAATAATATTCGCCAGATACAAGTCTACCCTCACAGCACAAGATACCAGCACTTGGTCGCCAAACGCTAACCCCACCACGTCTAAGCTCATTCTCTAAGTGAATCATGGGACGCTCAGACAACCGCCCACTCATATGAAACTCACAAGAGATACCAAGCGCACAAACCACAGGAAGCATAAAGCGCAAAGTCGAGCCGCTTTCTTTGCAGTCAAGCACGCATCTGCTCGGCAAAGCATCCCTGTCAATCGGATGCACACTGTATCCCTCTTCTACTTTATCAATCCGCGCACCAAGTTTCAAAAGGCAACCTATAGTCGCCTTTATATCAGCACCCTCTTGTGCTTCATAAGTATACTTAATAAAGGTCTTCTCATCTGCAAGTGCTGCGCATATAAGAAGCCTATGCAAATGCGATTTCGACGGGATTGCATTGATTTGATGAGCCTTTTTCACGACTCGAACCCCATTTCTAGCCACTTTAATAAAGACTCTGTTGTGATTTTTTTAAGTTCACACTTTCCCATAGACGTCGGAATGATTATTGTAATAAACTCGCCGCTACGCTTTTTGTCTTTTAATGCTGCTTTGTAAAGGGCTTCTGCGCTGTAATTTATAGTAATCGGAAGCTCAAAATACGAAAGCAGTTTCAAAAGCACATCAAGACACTCAGGCGGACAAAAGCCCTTTTTAATTGCCGCACGGCACATCATAACCATGCCAATTGATACAGCCGCGCCATGGGATATCTTATATTCGCTCAAAACCTCAATAGCATGACCAATAGTATGACCGAAATTTAGCAGCCGCCTCTCGCCTTTGTCGAACTCATCATTTTGCACGATATCACGCTTCATCTTGACACATGTTGTTATGAGCGTTTCGTAGTCTTTATCATCATGCAATTGTATAACTCGTTCCAAAAACTCACTATCGCCAAGCATCCCATATTTAATCACTTCTGCCATACCGTCGTTGTAATAATGCTTTGGCAAAGTATTCAAGGTATCCGTGTCGCAAATCACAAGCGTCGGCTGATAAAAAGACCCTGCCAAATTCTTCCCCGCATTAAGGTCAATGGCAACCTTACCCCCGACCGACGAATCAACCATTGCAAGGAGCGAAGTCGGAGCTTGGATAAGAGGCACGCCCCTCAAATAAGTCGCTGCCACAAATCCCGTCAAATCACCCACAACGCCGCCGCCTAGTGCGAGTATAACGTCCGTTTTTGTCACATTTTTGCTGGCTAACCAGTTAAGTATGTCTATATACACAGACGCACACTTTGAAGCCTCGCCCGATTTTATGCTGTATGCTATGACCTCGAAGCCCACTGTCGCAAGCGATTTCTCTACAGTTTCTAAGTATAGTCCACCTACATTGTCATCCGTTATAACAGCAATAACCCCTGCATCTGGCAGGAGTTCGTGTGTGTGTTCCCCTAGCTGTTCGAGTGCTTTGGGGGCTATTATGACATTGTAGTTCTGGCTTAGGTTTACTTTTATTGTTGTCATGTGGTCTCCGCGTGTGAGTGTCGGGGGTTTATTAGGGTCTTTAATCAAATCACCCAAGCCGCGTGTGAGGTGATTATTTGAACAGCTCTATGATTTTTCACTTTATATATCCTTAAAGTCTATAGCCGTTTAACCAAATACGTTGTAGGGCGGGGGCTTGCTCCCGCCGTGACTTGACATGGCGGGAGCAAGCCCCCGCCCTACAGCATACTTGACCACTTTCCTCTATCATTTTTCGTTTCACAGCCGAGTCTATATAATAGCCTCCCGAACCCTAAAAACCTTCTCAGCAAGCCTTCCAAACTCTGTCAAATCTAACGACTGCTCACCATCACACAGCGCACTATCAGGATTATTATGCACCTCGACCATAATCCCATCAGCTCCCGCCGCAACCGCAGCCAGAGCCAATGCAGGCACAATATCCGCGTGTCCCGCCGCATGAGATGGGTCAACTATGACTGGGAGATGTGTAAGGCTCTTAAGCACAGGAACTGCCGACACATCAAGAGTACCTCGTGTATACGTATTCTCATACGTCCGTATGCCGCGCTCGCACAATATCACATTCTCATTGTTGCCACTCATTATATATTCCGCGCTCATGAGCAGCTCTTTTATCGTTCCCGCGAGTCCACGCTTTAACAATATCGGTTTTTTTAGCTGCCCTACTTCACGTAGCAGCTCATAGTTTTGCGAATTTCTCGCCCCTATTTGAATTATGTCAATATCTTCAAACAGCGGTAGGCTCGCTACATCCATAACTTCGCTCACAATAGGCAGTCCCGTAGCCTTCTTCGCCTCTAATAAAAGCGCAAGCCCCTCTTTGCCAAGCCCTTGAAAATCATACGGGGAAGTACGCGCCTTAAACGCTCCTCCACGCAAAAAGGTCGCCCCCGATAATTTTACCGCGCGCGCTATTTCATCAATCTGCTCTGCACTCTCTACAGTACAGGGTCCCGCAATCAGGGCAAAGTGACCACCGCCCAATAATGCTTTCCCTTTGCCTTTTGTCTCTATAACAGTATCTTTCGTTTGCGCACTTCGCAATACGCGCTCCATAATATTTTCTCCTCGAATGTCGCCTAATTTAGCTTCAACACAAACCGTTCACTTAAGCGACAACCATATGTACGGTTGATTTAGAAATGCCAAATTTTTTGGCAGTCTCTCTTACTGTAGCGTTCGAGCTTATGATGAAGTTTGCAACCTGCACAGCTCTTTCTTCAATATACTGTTTCAAAGAAATCGCCCCTCCTTAGGAATCATTCTTCTAATGTATATGAGTTTAGCTGTTGAATTATGATTAATAGGTTTTTTGAGTTAAAAATTACCTTGCGTAGCATCCCTTACTTCAAGCGAAATGATCGATTCAAATGCTGTGTCGTCTGCAAATGTTATATTTACACTCAAATGCAATGAATCTACCATATTGTCAATGCGAGGGTTAGGGCTCACCATTCCTCCCGTATCAGAAGCGCTTAAAACTCGGAAGTGCATACTTTCATCGGGGTTTAATGGAAAACTGACGGTACTATGATAGTTCCGCTCTCCAGCATCATAATAGAAAAAGCTATAAGACATACGAGTAGCATTATAAATCCCCTCTTCAAATGTCAAAACTCCACCAGTCAATCTCTGAAAACCATCTGTTACAATAATTGAGCCATGATGTAAGGCAACAATGTCATTTCGCCCACTAAATTGATAAACTCGCCATTCGCCATTTTCCCCACCAGGCGCACTAAAAAACATAAATCCAAAAAACACCGCCGCTAATATAAAAAACTGTATATATTTAGAACTTAATCCTCTACGCCTCTCATCCATTTTAATGATTCGCCACCTTTCCTTATGCAAATAAGTATACCACCATTAACAATAAAAATCAATTTGCCTATAAAAACAATTGCAATTTATGATTATTTAAGCTATAATGTAATCATAATATAAAAGAGAGTAAGTGCGCGAACACTTACCCTCAGTAGCACAGCCGCTTTTAGGGCGGTTAGGCTTGCGATTGTTTTTTACTCAAAAATAACCGCTCACCTTTGCGATAGAGGGCGGTTATTTTTTTGTGTCTTTTGTGATGTTATAAATCAATGTTGCGAATGCAATCATTAGAATCAAAGTCTCGTATACAGACACAGCCTCACCTCCTCTCAAGAGGAAGCAGGGCCTAACCGCTCTTATGCAATTGCGCTAAACATATTATATCATCCAACACAACAAATAGGCAAGTTAAAAGCAATGCAATCTCGCCTTTTTCGCCATCCCTACCCCTAAACCGACTCCAAAAACGCCCCAAGTTCTCGGACAGCCGCGTCCGCGTCCGCACCCGCAGCCGATAAAGTCACACTCTGTCCCTCGAATACACCCACTGCAATCACGCCCATAAGGCTTTTGCAATTGGTTTTTTTGCCTTCAACTTCTATTTGAACGTTCGCGTCAAACTTTCCTGCCAATTGTACAAATAGTGCCGCCGCTCTTGTTTCAAAGTCCCTTTTCACCATCACTTCATTTCTAGCCATATAAGCCTCCCCTAAGTTTTTCCGCTATTTCACTTATTTTCCTGAGTCTATGATTTACTCCCGATTTTGAAATGGGAGGATTTAACATCTCACCAAGTTCTTTTAAAGTAGCACTCGGATGCTCCAGCTTTATCCGCGCGATTTCTATAAGTTGAGTGGGTAGATGAGTAGTGCCATACACACTCTCGATATACTCTATATCCTCTTGAAAAGATACGAAAGCTTTTGCAGTTTTTGCAATATTCGCTGTTTCACAATTTACTTTTCGATTTATTTCGTTGCTGACCGTTTTAAATATCCGCAGATTCTCAAAGTCCAGTAACGACTTCCTAGCTCCTATAATTCCTAAAACTTGGGCTATTTTCTCTCCATTTTTTAGGTATACCACATGATTTTTCTTACGCACAACAATTCCTGCGCTTATGCCAAAACCATTTAGTACATCCATAACCTCCAAAGCCATCGCTCGACTCGATAGGACAAATTCCAAATGATAATTCTTCCCTGGGTCTGATATTGAAGCGCATGTTAAAAAAGCTCCTCTTAAATACACTTGCTTGCAACATGACCTTTTAAAAATCGCTTCGTTATTAAACTCTTCCAAGACCTGCGTCGCACTTTCACTCGCGATATATATCAAATAATACCGTTTCTTACTCTTAGAGCTTGTCCGTATAGATGCCTCTGCTCTAAAACCAAATAATGCTTCCAGTAGCTCAAAACAACGTATAGCTAAAAAAACATTCTCCGTCTGCACTAAAATAAAGCTTTCATCATGCTTTTCAGTCGTTTTTGCGCCAAGTTTTATTATAGCATACAGTTCCGCGATGAGGCAGTGCCTTGCTCTAGCTTTGTCCGCACCTGCAAGTTGGCTCTTTAACATCGCTGAGTAACTAAGCGCCTGTACGTTATCCTCTTTCATTTAGGCTACTCTTCTCCTAACACTTCAACTTCCGCTACAAGTGCCACACCAAATTTTTCAAAAACTGTGTTCTGTATATGTTTCATTAAAGCTAGTATATCGCTTGCAGTTGCATTATTGTAATTTACGACGAATCCCGCATGTTTTTCAGACACCATAGCTCCGCCTACGGAAAAACCCTTAAGCCCTGACTCATCAATAAGCTTTGCCGCGTAATATCCAAGTGGTCTCTTAAAAGTGCTGCCCGCACTTGGCAAATCTAGAGGCTGACTAGTTTTGCGTCTATTGTTAAGTTCTAGCATCTTTGCTTTAATCGCATCTTTATCACCCGCTTGAAGTTTTAAGATACAATCTTTGACTATATATTTTTTGTTATGAAAAATGCTTGTTCTATAGCCTAGAGCCATCTCTTCCACTTGCATAACTATCTCATTCCCGCCCTCATCAATGAGGCTCGCACAACTTACAACGCCGGACATATCATAATCATATGCCCCTGCGTTCATATAAAGTGCGCCACCCAATGAACCTGGAATACCTGACGAAAACTCAAGCCCCGCAAGACTCAAATCAGCTGCAAATCCAGCCAATTTAGCAAGAGAGATTCCAGCCTCAGCTCTTAGTGTCGTATCGTCGATTTGCTCTACCTTCTCAAGCCTCTTTGATAGATTAATCACAACACCTCTAAAACCTGCATCTCTAACAAGAAAGTTCGATCCCTTCCCCATAACAAAGTAAGGCACACTGCTTTCTTTGCACAAACTGATTGCTCTTTTAATCTCATCGGCATTTGTTGGCATGACCATTAAATCTGCCGCCCCGCCGACTTTAAAAGACGTATGTTCACTCATATTTGCATTTATCAAAAGACTTTCTTCTTCAAAGTGTTCATAGAAAACATTAATATAATTATTCATATAGTTCTCCTGCACTGAATCACGCTATCTTTATTATATTATTTAATCGTGCCAAAAGATATCTATAATATCTCTAAAATAATTTTGTTTAAGAGGCTTTTTTTGGGCAATGCGTCTAAAGAGTATCGAAAGGCTACCTCTGATTGTTCTCTCTGACCCTCTCATTTAGGACTTTAGCCGCATTATATCCCATTTTTTTCTGTCTATGATTGACTGCTGCTGCCTCACAGATCATAGCTAGATTCCTTCCTGGACGTACCGGAATATAGTGGCACACTACTTTATTGCCAAGTATCTCTATATAACTCTCATCAATACCCAAACGCTCATATTCACTTTTATCGTTCCAAATCTCTAGTTTTATAACAAGGTCAATATTTTGAATAGCTTTTATCGCCTCAACACCAAACATCTGCCGCACATCAATAATCCCTATTCCTCTAAGCTCAATGAAATAACGGATAAGCTCAGGAGCAGTACCAATAAGCGTTTGCGCCGAGACTTTTTTAACCTCAACAGCATCATCAGCGACTAGCCGATGCCCGCGTTTAACAAGCTCAAGTGCTGTCTCTGACTTGCCTATCCCGCTATCACCCGTTATAAGCACTCCCTCGCCATATATGTCCATCAGCACTCCATGCACGTTCATTTGAGGCGCAAGCTGTACCTTAAGCCACTTTATCGCCTCACCAATAAACTCTGTTGTCGACATATCATAGCCTAAAATAGGCGTTTTATGCGTATGAGCATACTCAACCATTTCAGGAAAAGGAGTAAGTCCTCTACATATTACAACCGCAGGAATTTTCGTATCAAAAAAATCCTTGAGCCGCTCTTTTCGGATATCTTCAGGCAGCCCACTAAGGTATACATGCTCTACGATCCCTATTATCTGAAGTCTCGCCGGCTCAAACCTATCGAAAAAACCCGTCAACTGAAGTGCCGGTCTATTGATATCAGGTTCAGTCAAATACACATCTTCACAATCAACCTCCAGCACAAAGTTCTTAAGCCCGAATTGCTTAACCAAGCTTGCAATAGATATTTTCCTCATTAGTTAGCCTCCTCATTTTGAAAGAACCTATAAACAGCTAAAGCTACTCGCTCATTCATCCCATTCACCTTAGAAAGCTCATCCGTACTCGCTATAGCTATTTCCTCTATTGAGCCAAAGTGCTTGAGAAGCTCTGAGCGTCTCTTAGCACCCACGCCTTCTATGTCGTCTAGAACAGAGCGGATTTGTGTCTTTTGTCTCAGCTTCCTATGGTATTCAAGCGCAAATCTATGAACCTCATCTTGAATTCTAGTTATCAGTTTAAAACCTTCGCCGCGCGTACTTAGCGCAAGTTCTTCGTTGTTATACAATAATCCTCTCGTTTTGTGTGAGCCATCTTTCACCATGCCGCATACAAGAATATCAAGTTGCATCTCATCAAGAACTTTTTTGACAACACTCACATGCCCCTTACCACCATCAACAAAAATAATGTCCGGTAAGCTGCTAAATTTATCATCTTTATCATCTTTATATCTTTTAAACCTGCGATATACAACTTCTTCCATGCTTGCGTAGTCATTTGCCCCTACAACAGCTTTTATCTTAAACTTACGATAGTCACTTCTTTTTGGCCTGCCATCTTCAAAAACTACCATCGAGCCTACAGACTCATATCCCTGCACATTCGATATATCATACGCTTCTATCCGATTAATCTCAACATCCTCGCCCAAAGCTTCTTGAATTTCTTTAACCGCGCCTACTGTCCGCTCGTTTTCCCTCTTAATCTTTTCCCCAAAATCTGAAAGCGTAACCTCCGCATTTTCACGCGCGAGCTTTATGAGTTTATGCTTATGCCCTTTTTGAGGCACTGTGATTGTCACACGCGACTCACGTAGTGCGCTTATCCAGTCTGTCACAACCTCTTTGCCATCAGGTTCAACCCCAACAATCAACTCCTTGGGAATAAACGCGCACTCGGAATAAAACTGCGTTATAAACGCGCTCATAATCTCCGAATCCGAAGCATTTGCATAATCACTTAGCATAAAATGCTCTCTGCCTGTCATCTTTCCGTTTCTTATGAAAAAGGCTTGTACCAAAACCTCATTATCTTTTCTCGCAAATGCAATAACATCTTGATTTTCCGTATTCGGATTTTCCAAAAGTCTTGACTTAGTCGTAGATTGTATCGCGCTTATCTTATCCCTAAGCTCCGCCGCAAGTTCAAAGTTCATGGCCAGAGCCGCTTCGTGCATCGCCTCTGTAAGTTCTTTGACTATATGTTCGTGCTTGCCGTTTAGATAGCTCACTATTTCATCTATCATTCTAGTATACTCAGCCTCTGTGACATTGCCGCCACAGGGAGCTTTGCACTGATTGATATGAAAATTTAGACATGCTCTACCCCTGTTCAAGTCCCTAGGAAACTTCCGAAAACATCTTCTTATAGGCCAAATTTTATGAATAATCTCAATGTTGCTCTTACAATCGGATATAAACGGGCCAAAATATTTCGCCTTATCTTTTGACACCTTTCTCGCCATCAACACTCGCGGGAACATCTCATTTAGAGTCACTTTTATATACGGATAAGTCTTATCGTCTTTTAATAAAATATTGTACTTTGGCTTATTCTCTTTAATCAAATTATTCTCAAGCACAAGTGCCTCGACTTCACTCTGAGTCACAATGTATTCAAACTCTTTGATATGCTTTGCAAGCTGAGCAGTCTTTAGATTCTTATGAGCCGATTCTTGAAAGTATTGACGCACTCTGCTCTTTAGACTCTTCGCCTTGCCGACATAAATAATCTCGCCCAGCTCATTTTTCATTATATAAACACCGCTCTTTTGTGGCAGCTCTTTTAAGTGTTTTTCTAAATCGAACATGAAGACACCTCGCAATTTAGATTATCTCATATCCTCAAATGGAATAAGTCAAGTAAATAATATCACATTAATGCTAAAATGGGAACAGCCAATGAAGAAGTGACTTGCAAAAAAAACAAGACCCTCTTCCAAAGAAGGTCTTGCTTGAAAAGCTCTGCGGTTGACAGGACTTGAACCTGCACGAGTCTGACCTCACAAGATCCTTAGTCTTGCGCGTATACCAGTTCCGCCACAACCGCGTAAAAGAACCGTATACAATGATACTACTAAACCAGCTGTTTGTCAATAGTTTTATTATGATTCCTGGCATAAAAACAGGCAAGCATTTTTGTGCCAGGAATCGCTTCCCTCACAAGCGCAATCCTTACTCATTCCAGTACATCATATTCATGAACATTGAGCCATTTGCAGCTAGCTCAGGGGCTACAAGGTTTGAATTGAACGCCCTTACAACTATGTTCATGTTGATGCCTAAAACCCCTGCATGGTCGTTAGCTATTGCGGAAGCCTCTTCAAGGATGGCTGTTCTTTCTTGTTCATTAACGGTGATGAGAGCTTTGTAAACCAAATCGGAAAACTCCTCGTTACGCATACGACTGCGATTTTGTGAGCCGATAAATTCAATGCTCATAGTGTTTCTGAAAAAGCTCACCAAGTTTGTTGTTGTAAAGTTGGCAAAGGTCGCATCATATGTGTCGTCTAAAGTCAGCGTCAACCAAGTCGCAAAGTCTATCATTGAAATTGTGACCGCGATACCTATGTCTCCAAGGTTCGCTTGGGCGACTTCTGCTCTGCGCCTTTGCTGCTCATCAAATATCAGAATCTCAAAGTCAAGAGTCGCGGGGTCAATGTTATGTTCAAATAATAATGCACGCGCACCGTTCGGGTCAAAGCTTCTTGTGTTTTCGGTTGATGCACCTGAGAGCATAGGCGGCATAGATGTCCAAATAGGAACTCCGAACCCATCTAAACTTGCCACGACCATTGCTTCTCTATCCAAAGCCATGTCTATAGCACGCCTCACATAAATATTATCAAATTGGGGGCGGTCATTATTCATTATAAAGTGTTGAAATGTCGCACCCGAAATCTGCTGAACGGTAATGTCGGAATTTGCCTCCAGCCGTGCTACGTCAGGGAATGTGACATCTACTACATAGTCAATCTCGCCGCTCTCAAGTGCAATTGTTCTTGACGCGCCTTCAGGGATAATTCTCCAATGTACATATTCAATCATAGGAAATCTGTCGGTGTCAAAATAGTTCTCAAAAGCTCTAAAGCGTAAAAAGTCGCCAGCTCTCCACTCTTCAAATATAAATGGACCTGAGCCTATCGGTTCTATCGTAAAGTCGTGACCCGCCTCAAGCAAAGAACGCGGCATTATAAAGTTACCGTGACTGGTTAGATCACTAAGAAGCAATGCGTTAGGTACTCCAGTGTCTAGCAAAATAGTATATCTGTCAATAACTTCCCAGCTCATGACACTGCCGTGAGTGCCTCTCTGGTCAGGATAATTCCTAACATATTCAAACGAAGCTGCAATGTCATAAGCGGTCATTTCATCACCATTATGAAATCTTATTCCCTCATGAATTCTAAATTCAAACAAAGTGTCGCTCAACTCACTCCATTCTTTTACTAAGTCAGGGACTGGAGCAAGACTCTCATAATCAAGTCTAAAAAGTCCGTTGTGAGTCATAGCGTTTTTAAAGCTGCCAATCAGTGCGGAGTGTCTTGCGGGTGCTACAGACGGTGTTTCAGCCATGCTAGCCACTGTGATACCCGAACCAAATACAACCACCGACGGTTCATCCTGCTGCGAGCCGACCTGTGCCGAGCCATGTACAGATGGAGTTTGCTGATGGATTATCGCGCAAGCAGTGAGTGCGCTAACCATTAAAGAGCCGATTAATAGCGTACATAAAATCCTTTTTTTGTTCATAATTACACCTCTTTCTATAGAATTGGAGTTATGACAAAAAATAAATGCTTGCCGTGTAGGTGCAATAAAAAAGCGCGCCTTTGAAATAACTCAAAGACGCGCATAAATGCTCGTGGTGCCACTTTGATTCGCGAAAAAGTTACCTTTCTCGCCTTAGCGAGCTGCTATCACAGCCTTCAGCTTTAACGTAGCCGATACGTCGCGGAATACTCAGCCCTAAAGCCTTTGACCGCGCCCTCAGTGGTCCATTTAATGCGTTGTTTACTACAGGGTTCACAGCTACCCCCTGCTCTCTGTGAGTTCATGCGCATTTTTATCTCCACATCACTGGTTTAAATGGGCAATATTCATTTTTATCTACTCTATCATATTATCACGTCGAATATTATGTGTCAATCTTTTTTTTGCAAAACATTATAGCTTGCTCTTGTCGTAATACCTCCAGGAAAATACAAAAGCACATACATATGCCAAAAGTCCAAGTGCAAACGGATAAATCGGAACAATGTCATACAACGCCCCAGCCAAGAACGCCCCGATTATTCCGCCCAAAGCTCTCATAGAATTAAATAACCCCATGATTAAATTACTGTTTTCACCCACAGCATTTTTAGCAACCATATTTTGAATAAGCGGCAGGCTTACAGCAGTGGCTGCAAATACTGCAACATTCGCCGCTATAAACGGCACCGGATTATGCGCTGAAAGAATAACCAAGAGCATCGCTATAGAAGCTATCGCAAAAACAAATATTATACTCCGTCTCATGTCTGTGCGCTTTATTATCCAAAGCGTGATTGTGCTGTTGATTATAAGTGTTATGAGTCCCATACCACCTCTAATCACGCCATTGTAGCCTGTCGAGAAGTCAAATTGATTCCTCAAGTAATAATTAAACGACTGATCAAACGCGGTGTTTCCCACGCTCTGCGTAATCACTACCAAAAACAGCATGAGTAAAATCATGTTCATAAATTGCCTACTCGCCAAAAATGCCGAAAGCGGATTTGACGCTCTAACTACCTCGCCTACCTTTACTTCTTTGATATTTATTTTTGCATCATTTTCGCATATGAAGAAAAATAGCACTCCACAACTCGCGATAACAATAACTTGTGTAGTTATCGCAGTAGTTATAGAAATCTCACCCAAAAGACCACCAACCAAGAATCCAAACGAAGCACATATCGAAGACAAAGTAGCCGCAACTGTCATATAATATGCTCTTTGCTTCTCATCTTTTACGGTGTTTACAATATATGTAAGTAAAGCAACAAAAGAAGCCGCCGCAAAAATCCCCGTAAACATTCTAGCTGCTATAATATGTGTACTCGTTGTTGATATCATAAAAAAAACTTGCCCAAGCGCATAGCCCAAGCATCCAATTAGCATTGCGGTCTTGCTGGATATGTAGTCTATCATCTTACCCCAAAAAGGCGAAAACGAAAAATTAACAACAAGCATCGAGCCAATAGATACACCAAACATATAATCTCCAAGCTCTAAGTCCATAAAAAATGCGGGAGTAACCGCATGTGCAAAGTTCGCCCCCATAAAAAGTGCGCCCTGTACGATAAAAAACAGTACAATTCTTGTTTTTGGATTCATTGAAGCCTCCTGTTTGGTGATTGAGTCCCGCCCAACCACATGCGTACAAGTATAACACAAAAAGACCTTTCTAGGCAAATATAGTCGTTGTAGTCGCTAAATTTAAAAAAAGAGTCCACAAAGGTTAAACTTCTCACCTTCGCAGACTCTATATAGGGAGGAAACTGAAAATATAATTCTAACCAACTTTACATCCCCAGCACAAACCGCTAAATGATATCTGAAAATCCATAATATCAAAGCCTTCTGTATCTTTAAATCTATCAAAAACATCTTTGGCAGTGCCTTCTACGTCAAAGACCTGCCTGCACTCGCTGCATACAAAGTGATAATGTTCATGACAATTATGATCATAATGAGTCGCTCCATAAAAAGTACCGACTCTTAGCAACTCGCCATTCTCAGACATCTGTCCAAGATTTCTATATATCGTGGCTCTGCCGATTGCTGGATGGGTCTTAGCTAAGTGCGCTACAACCTGCTCCGCCGTCGCGTGTATGTCTAGTTCTTTAACCGCGTTATAAATTAATTGCCTTTGAACTGTGTTTCTTCTCACTTCCATTTTATTTGAAGTGTCTGTCTAAAAGACCTTGGAAAGCTTTGCCGTGGCGCGCTTCATCTTTGCACATTTCATGTACTGTGTCATGAATAGCGTCAAGGTTAAGCTCTTTTGCACGTTTTGCGATATCCAATTTACCCTGTGTCGCACCATGCTCAGCCAAAACGCGAGCTTCAAGATTCTTCTTAGTAGACACATCAACTACCTCGCCTAAAAGCTCAGCAAACTTTGCCGCATGTTCAGCCTCTTCAAACGCAATTCTCTTATACGCTTCCGCAACTTCTGGATAACCCTCACGATCAGCTTGGCGACTCATAGCAAGATACATTCCAACTTCCGTACACTCGCCCATAAAGTTTTGACGAAGTCCTTCAACGATCTCAGGGTCAACGCCCTTAGCAACGCCTATTCTGTGTTCATCCGCATACGCTAAGCCTTCTCCCGAATGCTCACTAAACTTTGCCGCAGGTGCACTACATTGT
>Ga0123355_10003582_pt1 | contig 22347 bp, 18 predicted proteins | sample TergutEmb28metaG_3_FD_89872 | JGI IMG/M metagenome (GOLD analysis project Ga0123355, IMG submission 89872) | Embiratermes neotenicus P1 segment gut microbial communities from Petit-Saut dam, French Guiana - Emb289 P1 | ecosystem: Host-associated > Arthropoda: Insects > Digestive system > Gut ... | reverse complement strand
GTTTGGTCCCTTCATTGCCGTCTATCTGACAACGGTCGGCTGGACCCAGACCACGATCGGAATTGCGCTCAGCGTCGGCACCATCGCCGCGATGGCGAGCCAGATTCCCGCCGGCGCACTGGTCGACATGGCGCGACGCAAGAGCCTCATCGCCGGTTTCAGCCTCCTCGCCTTTTCGATTGCAGCGCTGATGTTCGCGGTGCGGCCGGCGTTGCTGTCCGTGATGGTCGCCGAAGTGCTCCACGGCTTCGCGAGCTGCACCCTCGGACCGTGCATTGCGGCGATGAGCATCGCGCTCGTCAGTCATTCCCAGCTGGCGGCGCGGTTCGCCCGCAATGCCCGCTTTTCGTCGATCGGCAACGCCCTCGGCGCGGCGCTGATGGGCGCTTTCGGCTACTATGTTTCAACCCGCTCGGTGTTTTTCCTGGCGGCGGCCCTCACCTTTCCCGCGATCGCGCTGGTCTGGCCGCTGCGCAAGCTCGACGCGCTGGCGCCGCCCCTGCCCCACGTCCGCGAAGCCGGCCAATCCCTCGGCACCGTGGCCGGTGTTCTCGGCGACCGACGCCTCCTGATCTTTGCTGCCTGCCAGTTGCTGTTCACCCTGGCCAACGCGGCGATGCTGCCCCTCGCGAGCGCCGACATCACCTCGGAGATGCCGGCGAGCGCCAACCTGGTGATTGCCGCCTTTGTCATGCTGCCGCAACTCGTGGTCGCGGCGGTTTCGCACCGCGTCGGCCGCTATGCGCAAAGTCACGGCCGGCGGCTGGTCATGGTCATAGCCCTCGTGGCACTCACCATCCGCGGCTTCTTCTTCGCGACCATCGTCAATCCGTTCTTGTTGATTCCGATTCAACTGCTGGACGGCGTCTCCGCCGCGTGCAATGGCATTCTCGTGCCGCTGGTCACGGCCGACGTCGCCGGTCACACCCACCATTATAATTTCTCTCTCGGCGTCATCGGCTTTGCCGTCGGCATCGGCGCAACGCTCAGCACCACGGTTGCCGGCATGATCGCCGACCGGATCGGGGAGCCGACGGCCGTCCTGGGTCTCAGCATGGTCGCTCTGGCGGCGACCGTGTTCACGGTCCTGATGCTTCCGGAGACCCGCAGCGCGGCCCCTGCCCTGACCGGAAGCCCGGCGGCGGAACAGGCCGACTGACCGCCCAACAAGCGGCTCCCGTGCCGCGTTCCGGCACAACCCTTATGCACATCGGTCATGGAATTGTGATGGGGACGGCGTTGCGCGTCGGAAGGATCGGCGTAGTCTCTGGCAGCCAAAAAAGAGGAGACCTCGATGCCCGGGTTTCGCTTCTTCGACGGCTCGCGGCGCGCCGTTCTTGCCGCGGGCGGCGCGCTTGTGGTCAGCGCCATGCTGCCGTCGTCCTTTGCCCAGGAAGCAAAGCGCAAGATCGGGATCATCGGCTCGGGCAAGATCGGCGGCACGGTCGGCCGCCTCTGGGTCAAAGCCGGCCATCCGGTCATGTTCGCGTCGCGCCATCCGGAGGAGCTCGCCGGCCTGGTGAAGGAAGCCGGGCCATCGGCGCGGGCCGGAACCGTGGCGGAGGCCATCGCGTTCGGCGACGTCTTTTTGCTGGCGATCCCCTATGGAGCTGTGCCGCAATTCGGCCGCGACTACGCGGCCCGGCTTCAAGCCAAGATCGTGCTCGACGCCGACAATGCGTCGGCGGCACGGGACGGCCCGGACCTCGCCGCCGAAGTCGAGCGCGACGGCATCGGCGTGGTATCGCAGCGATATCTGCCCGGCGCGCGGCTCGTGCGCGCCTTCAACACGCTCAGCTATCGGATCCTGGCACACGAAGCGAACCGTCCGCCGCCGCGCCTCGCTATCCCCATTGCCGGCGATGATGGGGAGGCGCTGAAGGTCGCGGCCGGGCTGGTGTCCGACGCCGGCTTCGACCCCGTCGTTGTCGGCTCGCTCCAGGACGCGCGCCGGATTCAACGCGGCAATCCCGGTTACGGTCAGGCGGTGAGCGCGGCGGAGCTGAAGCAGAAGCTGGGCCTCAAGCCGTGACCTTGCTCCAGCGGTGGCTTGCGCGCGTCATGCCGGCAACGGCGGAGGAGCGTCTGGCCGCCTTGTGGTCGTTCGCCTATTTCTTCACGCTGCTGGCCGGCTACTACGTGCTGCGGCCGATCCGCGACCAGATGGCGATTGCCGGCGGGCTTCGCGCGCTGCCGTGGGTCGTTTCCGTCATTTTCCTGACAATGCTCGTGGCACAGCCGGTTTACGGCGCCCTGGTCGCGCGGCTGCCGCGCGCGAAATTCATCCCCATCGTCTATCACTTCTTCACTCTGAATCTGGTGGCGTTCTGGCTGGCGCTGACGCTCGGCGTCGGGACCGTCCTCGTGGCGCGGATCTTTTTCATCTGGGTCGGCGTGTTCAACCTGTTCGCGGTCACGGTGTTCTGGTCGTTCATGGCCGACCTCTTCACCAGCGAGCAAGGCAAGCGTCTCTTCGGCTTCATCGGCGCCGGCGGCACCGCCGGCGGCCTGCTCGGACCAACCATCACCATCGGCCTCTCGGGGCCGCTCGGTCGCACCAACCTGCTTCTGGTCGCGGCGCTGTTTCTGGAGCTGGCGGTGCTCTGCGTCTACATGCTGGAGCGCGCGACACGCCACCGCGGCGGGCTGCATCGCGACACGCGGCAGCTCGGGGGGAGCGCCTTCGCGGCGCTGCCGCAGCTGGTCCGCTCGCCCTATCTCATCGGGGTCGCCGGCTGGGTCAGCCTGTTGTCCTTCTGCGCCACCATCCTTTATCTCCAGCAGGCGCACATCGTCGCAGCCGTGGTAAAAGGCGCCGGCGCGCAGACCCGCGTGTTCGCCTCTATCGATCTGGCGGTCGGCATTCTCACCCTGGCGACGCAGACTTTCGCCACGGCGCAGCTCTTGAAGCGCATCAGCACCGGCGTCGCCGCCGCGGCGCTCCCCGCGGTCTATGTGGTGGGCTTCGCGGCGCTGTCGGTGGCGCCGGCTCTCGCCGCGGTGATGATCACGCAGATCGTGCAGCGCTGGGCGCACTTCGCGATCGCCAATCCGGCGCGGCAGGTCTTTTACACGGTCCTCGGGCGCGAGGAGAAGTACAAGGCCAAGAACCTGATCGACGTCGTCGTCTATCGCGGCTCCGACTCCGCCTATACCTGGTTCTACGACGGTTTGCAGCTCTTGGGGTTGAAGCTTGCCGGCATAGCGCTGGTCGCGCTGCCCGTCGCCGCGGCGTGGCTGGCACTGTCGCTGGCGCTCGGCCGCTCGCAGGAGCACCGGGCCGCACAATTGGAGCCGGCAGCCGTGCCGGGCGAGTAGCAGTGACCCCTATCACCCGTCGCGATCTCGCCGCGCTCGCCGGCACGCTGCTCGCCCGCCCGGTGCTCGCGCAGATCGAGGGCGAGCCGCCGATCACCCGCGCGATTCCGAGCACCGGTGAAGCCCTCCCCGTGGTGGGGCTCGGCACCGCCGCGGTGTTCGATGACGACGACGCGGCAACCCGGGACGCCGCGGCCAAAGTCGTACGTACCCTGGTCGCCGCCGGCGGCCGCCTCGTCGACACCGCCTCGACCTATGCCGATTCCGAAATCGTGCTCGGCCACGTCATCACCGCGACGGGCATGCGCGACCGGATATTCATTGCGACCAAGGCGGAAGAGCCGGACCAGGAGGAAATGCGGCGCTCGTTGCGCCGGCTCAGGACCTCGAGGGTCGATCTCCTCCAGCTCCACAATGTCAGCGATCCGGAGCAATCGCTGTCGAAGTTCCGGGAATGGAAGGCGCAAGGCCTGTGCCGCTATGTCGGCATTACCTCGACCTACCGCGGCTCGTTTCCCGCGGTCGAGGCGGTGCTGGCGCGCGAGAAGCCCGACTTCGTTCAGATCAACTATTCGATCGATGATCGCGAGGCGGAGCAGCGCATCCTGCCCCTCGCCGGCGAAGTCAGGGCCGGCGTCCTGACCGCGCTGCCTTTCGGTCGCGCCCGGCTGTTCCGGGCGGTCGCGGGGAAGCCGGTTCCGGAATGGGCAAAAGGCTTCGCCCGAAGCTGGGCGCAGTTCTTTCTCAAATACCTGATCGGCGACGCACGCGTCACGGCGGTCATTCCCGGCACCAACAACGCGGCGCACATGGCAGACAATCTCGGCGCGCAGCGCGGCCTCCTTCCCGACGCCGCGCAGCGCAAACGCATGGCCGCGTTCATCGACGATCTCTAGGAAAATTCCGGCATGACGTCGCGGGCGAAGCGGCGAAGCGCGGCGATGGACGGCCGCGGGTCGACCAGCAACACCAGGGCGACGCCGCCCGCCTCCAGTTTCTTCAGCCTGGCGATGATCTGATTGGGCGTGCCAAGCAGGGCAGCATCGTCGAGCTCCTCGGGCGATTGTCGGGGGCCGATATGGCGATAGGTCTCGGCGCCGGCGCCGCGGGCCAGTCCGCCGATGGCCCGCAACACGTCGAGCCGGGTCGCGAGGGCCTCCGGGCGCTCCCCCTCATGACGCAAGAGCTGAAGTCCGCGCGTAACCCCGATCTCGAGCGGATCGAATCTCCGGCCGACCCGCGCGCACTCGGCTTTGAACGCGGCGACCCGCCCGGTCGTCAGATCGATCGGGGCGAGCTGATCGAGAAGGAGATTGTAGCCTTCCCGCGCGGCGCGCCGGATCGAATCGTCGCTGCCGGCCCCGAGCCAGAAGGGGGGATGCGGGCGCTGCTTCGGAGCGGGCTCGACCACGATATTCTCGAAATCCCAGCACGCGCCGGGGTGAGAGAACCGCCCCGCGCCGCTCCACGCCTGGCGGATGACCGCCATCCCTTCGTCGAAGCGCCGGGCGGCTTCGTCGGGCGACATGCAGAAGCCGGAGAACTCATAATCGCGATAGCCTTTGCCGACCCCGAAGTCGAACCGCCCGTTCGACAGAAGGTCGAGCGTCGCCGCCTGCTCGGCGATCAGCACGGGATTGTGCCAGGGCAGGACCACGACGGCGGTGCCAAGACGGATGCGGCTCGTGCGCGCGGCGAGGTAGCTCAGAATGTTGAGCGACGCCGACACCTGGCCGTGACCGGTAAAATGGTGCTCGACAATAAAGACGCTGTGAAACCCGAGGGCTTCGGCCTCGCAGACATAGTCGATATAGTCGGCATAGCCCTGGCTGTCGGAAGCGGAACCGCCGGGCGCGGCGCGCGCACCACCAAAGAGACCGAACTTCATTGCGCACGTTCCTTGCGTTGCTGCGCGTTGGTTTCCGGCTTCATTTGCTCTTCGTGCCACAGACGGCGCGACGCGATCCGCGCGCCCTCGCCCAACGCCTCCAGTTTCGCCCAGGCGACAGTCATCGGAATCTCGGTGTTGCCCGCGGTCGACTGAAAGCCGCAATCGTTGCCGACGATCAGGTTCTCGCGGCCGATCGCATTGGCCCAGCGCTCGATGCGATCAGCGACCGTGTCGGGATGCTCGATCATGACGTTCGAATGCGTGACGACACCGGGAATGAGGAGCTTGCCTTCGGGCAGCTTCACTTTCTCCGTCACACGCCATTCATGCTCGTGCCGCGGATTGGCGGCCTCGAAAGAATAGGCGCCCGCCCGGATCCTGAAGATCAGGTCAAGGATGTGCTCGAGCTGCAGGTCGCTCACGCGCGGCCCGATGTTGACGCCGTAGCAGGTGTGGAAGCGGATACGGTCTTCGGGCAAGCCGCGCAGCGCATGATTGAGGAGCTCGATCCGCCCTTCCGCCCATTTGCGGTAGTCCTGGAGAGTCATGTTCTTGCGCGAGTCCCAGCCGCTGACCAGCCGCGGAAAGTCGATCTGCAAAAGGAGCCCCGCATCCAGGATCGCCTGATACTCCTCGCGCATCGCATCGGCGTAGGCGGCGAAATATTCCTCCTCCGTCTCGTAGTATTCGTTGGTCATGTCCGGCACCGGCACCGCAGCGGGCAGGAAACCCTCTTCCGCACCGGCACCTTCCATGCCGCTCTTCAGATTGGCGATGTCGCGGCGGACCTTTTCCTGGCCGACATAACGGATCGGTCCGACGCAAACGCGCGGCGGGACGCGGATGACGCCTGCGAACGGATTGTGCCTGAGGACGCCCGCATAATAATCGGGGAACATTCTGGCGTCTTCGCCGTCGATGCCGACCGGCCCCGTAGGCACCCCGAGCCCGCCGGGCGGCACGCGCGCCTCGAAGCCCTGAAGGCGCTCCGCCAGATAGTGCTGGAAGCTCGGCTTGCTGCATTCGCCATCGTACACCACGTCGATGCCCGCTTGCACCTGCCGGCGCACGATGTCGGCGACATGCCGCGCGAGCGAGGCTTCGTATGCCCCGGCATCGTAGGGCCGGCCGGAGGCAATGGCCTGCATGGTTGCGAAGATGCCGGGCGGCCGCGGCAAGCTGCCGGTATGCGTCGTGCGGATCCTGTCTGTGCCTCGCTTCATTCTGACATCCTCGAACATGGCGGCGCGTGGGGCCTCCCTCGTTCCTGAGAGGGCGCAGGGGAGGAATAGAGAATGTCGGTCCCGCCGCGCGCCATCGGACGCGCCGCCAGCCCCCTCAAAAGCCGCGCAGCCGGCGCGAAGCGCTCCCGAGGGTCGTCACGACGGAGAGGGGCCGCAGGCAGGCCGGGACGTTGAAGCGCCGTCGGCCGGGCAGCCAGCACGCCGGCGGCCCCCGATGCTGACGCGGCTGAGAGCGCCGGGCGCGCGCCACGCCCGGGGGATTGCGGTCGGGCCGGGACCGGGCGCGAGAGCTGCAACCGCGCCCGCCGCACCCGCTGAGCCGCCTTTCCCTCTTCGGCTCAGAACGTCGTCTTGCCGCGGATCGAGATCGCGATATGCGACATCGCCGAGTCCGGCGCAGCGCCGTGCCAGTGCTTTTCACCTGCCGGAATAACCACGAAGTCTCCGGGCGTTATGCGGACCTCTTCCTGCTCGGTGGCGATGATCCCTTCGCCCGAGGTGACGTAGAGAATCTGGTCGTATTCGTGGACGTGGAAGACGTTGACCGCGCCCTGGTCGAAGTTGATCAGACTGGCGCGCAAAGCGCTGTTTTCGGTGTCCAGCACGGTCTGTGCCGTGACGCGCCCTTTGAACAGCGGTGTTGCGCGCTCGATGGCCTCGATCTGGGCCGTTTTCATGACCTTCATGCTCATCACCTCTTATGATTTGGCATACTTGCCGGTCAGTTGCGCCGTGTGCGGGCCTTCGCCGCCCTGCTCCTTATGCTGGAGACGCGTCGTCCGCGCCCAGGTGCGCTTCAGAGCGTCCTTCACGCCGATGTGGAGGGTGCCGATCTTCTCGATCGTGAGCTCGATCTTGTCGCCGTCCATGAATGCGTTGAGACCGCGGTGGTTGGTCCCGGTAGCGAGGATGTCGCCGGCTTCCAGCGTCTGGATCGAGCTCGCCCATTCGATGCAGCGCGGAATATTGTGGGCCATGTCGCTGGTGTTGAACCGCTGCATGGTCACGCCGTTGTTCTTCAGCGTAATGGCCAGGTCATGGGGGTCGGCGATCTCGTCGGCCGTAACGATGCAGGGCCCGAGCGGCGCGAACGTGTCCCGCGACTTCATCGGAAAGAAGATATTGGTCGAGGGCAAGAGGCCGCGCGCGGAGCCGTCGATGAATGAGGTATAGCCGAACACGTGCTTCATCGCGTCGGCAAGGCCGACATTGGTGGCGGGCTTGCCGATCACCACCGCGATCTCGGCTTCGCCCTCGAAGATCGTGGCCGGCGCGTCCGGCAGCACCATGGTGTCGCCATCGCCGATGATCGAGCTCGGGCCCTTGTGGAACGCGCTGATATGGGGCTTTTGCGGCAGGGTGCCGTCTTCCATGTAATTGACCGCCATGCAGATGATGCTGGCCGGCCGGGGCACCGGCGCGCGCAGGCGCACGCTCTTCAAGGGGACAGGCTTCTTTTCCGCCGCTGCCTTCTCGACCTTGCCCTTGAGCGCGTCCCAGCGCTCGATCAGCCCGACGATTATGTCGCGCGCATCGCGTTGCGGGATGTCGTTCCCAAGATCGGTGATGTCGGCCACACCGTCGCCGACGATGACGCCCAGGCGATAGTCGTCAAAATAGCAGAGCTTCACGTGTTTCCTCCTTGGCTGCAGAAGATTGGTGAGCCCGGCCGGATCGGGCCTGTCACCGCCCGCCAGCGGTCGAACAAGATCAAACAGCGCCGGGAAACTTTAGCGCGCCGATGCCGGCAGCTCAATCTTCGTGCGACGATCGCCTCGGCGGGGGCCGTCCTTCAGCGGATCGAGTGAGCGAAGAGACAGCCGATATTGCGCTCGGCAAAGCTGCGCTGCGCCGCCGCCATGGAATCGCCGACGCCGATGCCGCGGCAGGCATCCTCTACCAGCAACACAGTCAAGCCTTGATCGCGGGCGTCTTCCGCCGAAAAACGCACACAATAGTCGAGCGCCAACCCGGCGATGAATATCCGTGTCAATTCGCGCTCGCGAAGATAGGCGCCGAGACCGGTCGGGGTGCGGCGATCGTTCTCGTAAAACGCCGAGTAGGAATCGATGTCGCGGTGATAGCCCTTCCGGATGATCAGCTCGGCGCGCGGAAGCCGGAGGCCGCGATGGAAGGCCGCGCCGGCGGACTCCTGGACGCAATGATCGGGCCACAGGATCTGCTCGCCGTAAGGCAAGGCGACGGTGTCGTAAGGCTTCCGCCCCGGATGGCTCGAAGCAAAGGAAAGATGACCCCTCGGATGCCAGTCCTGCGTCAGGACCGCATGCTCGAAGCGCTCGGCAAGCCTGTTTATGACCGGCATCACGGCGTCGCCCGACGGCACCGCGAGCGCCCCGCCCGGACAGAAATCGTTCTGCGGATCGACGACCAGGAGGACGTCGCCGTGGCCCGGATGAATCGTCTCGGTCATGATCCCGCCTTCCGCCGACCCGATGGTCAACCTGTCCGGCGCATCGCGCAAGAGCGGGTGGGATCGGGGAGGGCCCCATTCTTCAGGACCGCGACGGCGCGGCGGGTTGCCGGCGCTGATGCCGGGCGCTTTTGAGGATTATTCCTGCCCGGCGCGGCTGGCGCGCCGCAAATTCTCGCAGACGCAGGAGGCGCGGCCGCCCGGCCCGGCTGGTGCCGCGGCCGAAGAACGGGGCAAAGCCGGCGCGACGACGCCTCCCCCGCGACAGGGAGGGGACCGCGATCGGCGCTCAGGCGGAGCGGGCTCCCGTCACGGCCGGCGACGCCCCCGATCCTTCGCTCGGCCCGGAAACGGCCGCGCCATCAAAGAGCAACCGTCTAGGCGGCTTCGCTCCGCGCGGTGACCTTGTCTTGCGACCACAGGAAAGCCTGATTGACGCTGACCGCCGCCTGCCAGTCCTCCTGCAGACGCTGGGTTTCGTCCTCGATCCATTCGCGTTGCACTTTCGACGCATCGAGACCGTCCTGGCAGGATGCGAGACGCTCCAGAACGTGAAGCGCAGCGACGGTGCCTTCGCGGCGGCGCTTGAACCAGTCTGCGGTCGCCGGCGCGGCGACGTTCAGGACGCCCGCCTGCCATTGCAGCCAGACCCGCATCGGCCATGCCGCCAATTCCACGGCATGACTGTTGAACCCGTCCGATCCCGAAGGATGGCGGAATATCCTCACCCGCGCTTCATTTAGAGGCGGTTTCTCCGTCGCTTCATTCCGATTTTCAGCCTGGTCGTCCATCGCTCTCCCTCCTGATCGTCAGTGCAGCCTTCGTCGGTCGGAACGCGAGAGCGGCGGCGGCACCCGCGCTGTCCGAGGCACGAGCGCCGTCGCCGCGTCTTTCACCTCAGGCACCCTTGATCTCGATCTTCTTTTCGGGCTTTTGCGCTTCCGGCTTTTTCGGCAGCGTGACGGTGAGTATGCCCTGGTTGAACTTGGCCTCGATCTTCTCCGCGTCGACGCCGGCCGGCACGGAGAAATGACGCTCGAACGAGCCGAAGTGACGTTCGTGGAGATGGTAGTTCTTGCTCTTCTCTTCCCTTTCCTCCTTTTTCGCGCCCTTGATCGTGACGCTGCCGTCGCTGAGCTTGACCTCAATATCCTTCTCGTCGAGGCCAGGCAGCTCGGCGGTGATCTCGTAAGCCTTTTCCTTCTCCACGATGTCGACGGCGGGCTTCGTTGCCGAGGCAAAGTCCTGACGCCAGAGCGGATCGAGCGCGAACGACGAGCGGCGGAACGGCGTCGGCCAGAAGTCCCGGTCAAAATCCTCGAACAAGCGATCCATCTCGCGGCGAAGCGTGTCGAATGGATGCCAGGGTCGCAAAGCCTGCAAATGCCTGGCCTCGGTCTCTTCCTGTTTCGGTGCGACTTTGCTCGGTGCATCTGCCATTGATCGATCCTCCTCGTGTTGGGTCGCGTCTAGTCTGATGCCGCGCGGCCGTTGCAGCTTTGATCTGGGTCACAACGCAATCGAGGGCTCACGCGATGATTGACGTATCGTATTCCCGATGGCCTTAGAGGAGAAGAATTTCAATCAACGGACGAGGAATTTTTACCTTTGCCCGCGATGCACGAAAATGTCTCAAAAAAGAAATCCAGATCGCGAAGTCCGGTCCGGGTCTCGACACGCAATCTGCGAAGCCGCGCCGAAGTTGCTGTGCCTCTTGCGTTTTTTGGGGCGTGACCCACGGGAGGGGGCAACGCACGCGTCACAATTGGTGGCCCATCCGCCCGCAGCGGACCTTGACGCGACGACGCCATGGTCAGGGTCGGAGACGCGACAGCAGGGCCTTCAGCCGCGGCGCCCTGGCGAGGGCTTCGCGCAAGGGCGGCAGATCTTCCTCGCCGATGATCAGCGGGCCACGCTGGAAGCGGCCGTTATGGTCGTAGTAGCAGAAGCGGATCTCGTAAGTGCCGCTGGCCGCGCCCGCCGTGAATTTCAGAAGCTGGATCGTCGGCCGGTGGTAGCGGCTGGTGATCTGCACTTCTTCTTCGATCACCCCACTGCCCCAGTGCAGCGCGAAGGTCTTGGGTTTGGCGGGTCGTTGTCGCATCTTGCCGTTATCCACCTTTCTCGCGGCGCCCATCCGTCCCGTGGTCCCGGCCGCCATGAGATCAGCCGCCCTGAAATCGGCAGATGGGCGGCGCCGGGGCAGCCGGCCGCCGCCGCGATGCCGGCGCGGCGCTTTGCTCCCTCTCGGGCGACTATTCGCCCGGCGCGTACATGCGCTCGGCGAGCCGCGGCAAGCGGCGCGTGCTCCGCCCGGCGAGCCGGCGCTGCAGCCCTTCGAGATAGAGATAGACCACGGGCGTCGTGTAAAGCGTCAGCGCCTGGCTGAAGATCAGGCCGCCGACCATGGCCATGCCGAGCGGCCGGCGCAGCTCGGAGCCGGCACCCGAACCCAGCATCAATGGCAGGCCGCTCAAAATCGCCGCCATGGTCGTCATCATGATCGGGCGGAACCGCAGCAAACAGGCCTGCCGTATGGCGTCAAGCGGCGCCTTGCCCTCGCGCCTCTCGGCATTGATGGCAAAGTCCACCATCATGATGCCGTTCTTTTTCACGATGCCGATCAAGAGGATGATGCCGATCATCGCGATCACGGAGAGATCGGTGTGAAACAGCATCAGGGTCAGCAACGCGCCGACGCCTGCCGAAGGCAGGGTGGAGAGAATTGTCAGCGGCAGGATGTAACTTTCGTAAAGGATGCCGAGGATGATGTAGACGGCAATGATCGCCGCCGCGATCAGGTACGGCTCGCTCGCCAACGACGTCTGGAATGCCTGGGCCGTGCCCTGGAACGAGCCCTGGAGCGACAATGGCGCGCCCAGCGCCCGGCGGATCGCCTCGATGCGGTTGACGGCATCGCCGAGGCTCGCACCCTCAGCCAGGTTGAAGGAGATGGTGACGGCGGGGAACTGGCTCTGATGGTTCAGCGCGAGGGGTGCGACCGGCTTGGTGTCGACATGCACTACGGCCGACAATTTTACCGGTTGTCCGTTTGCGCCCCGCACATAGAGGTCGTCGAGAGTGTTGAGATCGCCCGCTTGCTGGGGCGGCACCTCGAGAATCACGAAATAGGAATACATTTGCGTGAAGTACTGCGCCACCTCGCGCTGGCCAAACGCATCATAAAGGACATTGTCGATCTGCGCCGGCTGGATGCCTAGCCGTTGCGCGGCCTCACGGTCGATGGTCAGCGACGCGGTCGTGCCGGCGATCTGCTGATCGGTGGCGACGTCCCGCAGTACCGGAATCGCCTCGATCTGTTTCAGCATCCTCGGCGCCCACTGATTGAGCTCTCCGGCATCGGCGTCTTGCAGCGTGTATTGATACATGGTGCGCGACAGGCGCCCACCGACATTGATGTCTTGGCCCGGCTGCATGAAAAGCCTCATGCCGGGAATGGCCTGCGCCTTGCGCGCCAGTCGCGCGATCACCCGCATCACGTCGTCGCCCGGGCGCTCGCTCCATGGCTTCAAGCTGATAAAGATGCGGCCATTATTGCCTTGTTGTCCGGCGGTGCCGGCGCCGACTTGCGAGCCATAGGCGGCGACCGCCGGATCCTTCCCGACCAGCTCGTTCATCTGCATTTGCAGCCTGGACATCTGATCGAAGGAAACGTCCTGCGCGGCTTCCGTGGTGGCGATGATGATTCCGGTATCCTGGGTCGGGAAGAAGCCCTTCGGAATGTGCACGAACAGCATGGCGCTGAGGGCCATGGTGGCGAAGAACACCATCAGGGTGATGAAGCGAAAGCGCAGCGCGACTTCGAGGGTGCGCCGGTAGAACGCGATCATCAGATCGAAGCCGGCTTCGATGATGCGATAGAGCCGGCCGTGACGGGCGGGCGGGTGACCGAGAAAACGCGAGCACAGCATCGGCGTCAGGGTCAGCGACACGAACGCCGAGACCACGACCGTGGCGGTCGTCGTTATGGCAAACTCGCGGAACAACCGGCCGACGATACCGCCCATCAGCAGCAGCGGAATGAACACGGCGATCAGCGAAAAACTGATCGACACGATGGTGAAGCCGATCTCGCCCGAGCCCTTGATGGCCGCCGTCATCGGCGGCTCGCCGTTCTCGATGTGGCGATAGATGTTCTCGAGCATGACGATGGCGTCATCGATCACGAAGCCGACCGAGATCGTCAGCGCCATCAGCGAAAGGTTGTCGAGACTGAAGCCAAGCAGATACATCACCGCGAGCGTGGCGACCAGCGCGAGCGGCACCGTGATGCTGGGAATGACGGTCGCCCAGACGTTCCGCAGGAACAGGAAGATCACCATGACGACCAGGAAGATCGCCAGCATCAAAGTGAATTCGACATCGGCGACCGAGGCCGCAATCGTCCGGGTGCGGTTTACGACAGTGCCGAGATGAATCGCCGGCGGCATGCTCGCCTTCAGCGGCGGCAACGCCGCCTCGATGCGCTTGATCGTGCCGATGACGTTGGCGCCCGCCTGTTTGAAGACCAGCAGCAGCACGCCGCGCTTGCCGTTTTGCCAGGCCTGCAGCTCGCGATTCTGGGGACCGCGGACGGCTTGACCGATGTCGCGGATGCGGATCGGTGCGCCGTTGCGGAATGCCACGATGACGTCGTTGTAGGCATCCGCCTTGGTGAGCTGGTCGTTGTCGATCACGGCATAGGACTGCGTCGGGCCGTCGATGCTGCCCTTTGGACTGTTCGAGGTCGCGTTGCCAAGAACGGTGCGCACGTCTTCGAGCGTCAGCCCCGCATAGGCGAGCTTCGCGGGATCGACCTGGACACGGATCGCCGGGGTTTGCTGGCCGCCGACCAGGACCTGGCCGACGCCCTCGATTTGCGAGAGCCGGGGGGCGAGGATCGTCTCCGCGGCGTCGTCCACTTGGGTGATCGGGAGATCGTCGGACTGCACCGAAAGGAGCAGGATCGGCGCATCGGCCGGATTGAGCTTGCGAACCGTCGGCTGTGAGGGCAGATCCTTCGGCAGCTGGCCTTGCGCCGCCTCGATCGCATTCAGCACGTCCGTCTCGGCCGCGTCGATATCGCGGTTGAGGCCGAATTGCAGCGTGATCGAGCTGGTGCCGATCACGTTCGTCGACGTCATCTGCGTCAGGTTGGCGATCTGCGAGAATTGCGATTCGAGCGGGGTGGCGACGGCGGATCCCATCGTGTCCGGGCTGGCGCCGGGATATTGCGTCGTCACCGTGATCGTCGGGAAATCGACCTGCGGCAGCGGCGCCACCGGCAGCAGCGGATAGGCGGCGACGCCGACGAGGAACAGCGCCGCCATGACCAGCGAGGTCGCGATCGGTCGATCGATGAAGGGCCGGGAGATGTTCATTTAGGCGCGACCGGCTCAGCTCGTCGATGCCGGCTTTGTCGCGACCCTGGTGCCGTCCTGCAGCCGGGATTGCCCGGCCACCACGATTTCCTCTCCGCCTTTGAGACCCGTGAGGATCTCGGAATTTTTCTCGTCCTCGTAGCCGACCGTCACGGCTTGCCGCGACACGGTCTGGGCCGGATTGACCACGAACACAAAAAGACCGTCCGGCCCGTGTTGGACCGCGCGGCGCGGGATCGCGACCATGTTGCGGTCGGTGCGCAGCTGCAGCCGGGCCTGGACGAACTGCCCGGGCCACAATTTGTCGTCCTGGTTCTGGAAGACCGCCTTCAGGGCGATCGTGCCCGTCGAGGTGTCGATCTGGTTGCTCGGCGTCACCAGCGCACCGCTGCCGATCAGGGTTCTGCCGTCCGACGAGTAGGCGAGAACCCGCGGTGCGCCGTCTTTTCGCGCCGCCTGGATCGCGGCGATATCCTCCTGGGGCAGCGGAAACATCACCGAGATCGGATGGACTTCCGCGACCGTGACGATGGGTTGCGCGCTATTGGGTGCGATCAGATTGCCGATATCGATGAGGCGGAACCCGACGACCCCGTCGAACGGCGCCCTCAAGTCGCAATAGCCGACATTGAGCCGCGCCGCCGCGATGGCGGCGTCATCGCCCTCGATCGCGGCCCTGAGCTGGCCGACCTGGGCGTTGGTCGCGTCGTATTGCTGGCGCGACACGAAATCCTGGCGCGTCAGTGCGGCATAGCGCTGGAGGTTAAGCTGCGCGTTCTTGAGCTGGGCCTCGTCCGACGCTTTTTTGGCGATCGCCTGATCGAGCGCCGCCTGATAAGGCCTCGGGTCGATCTCGGCGAGCAGATCGCCGGCTTTGACGTGCTGGCCTTCGGTGAAAGCGATCTTGGAGAGATAGCCGGTCACCTGCGCCCGCACCAGCACCTGGCGCCAGGCGGCGACCGTGCCGACGCCGCGCGCGAACACGTCGATGTCGCGGCGTGGCGCTTTGGTCGTGAAAACCGGCACCCGCTGGGCCACCGGCTCCATCTGAGGCACTTTTTGCGCCTCCGACACGTGGCGCAGGCCGAAAAGCCCGATGCCGATCACGGCGGCGCAAAGCGCAGCCCAGCGCCAACGGCGACGAGAGCCGGACCGGTGCATTAGATCATCCATCCTTGCCTGAGACCCAATTCTGCCTTCGCGCGCGCAAAAAACCAGGGATGTCTAGACATAGGCGTCCCCTAAAAAGCTTGTCCCTTACCGAATTTCAAATAGAGTGTTTGATGGAAAGAAACAATGCGTGGCACCAACTTTGCTCGCTTCGCGGCCTTTGCCGCGGTCGCCGAGCGCCGCAGCTTCGCCAGGGCGAGCGTTGCGCTCAACATCTCGACGTCGACGCTGAGCAAGGAGATCCGGGATCTCGAGACCAGCCTCGATGTCCGCCTGCTCAACCGCACGACCCGAAGCGTTGCCCTGACCGAAGCAGGCGAGCGGTTTCTCGCGGCGGTGCGCCCGGCGCTGGCGCAGCTCGAGGCCGCGACGGACGCGGTCAATGCGTTTCGCGACACGCCCGCGGGCCTGTTGCGTCTGCACGCCCCGACGATCGCGGCGCAACTGGTCGTCGCCCCGGTCATCGCCCGTTTCCAGGCGCGCTATCCGGCGATCACGCTCGATGTCACGGTAGACCATTCCCTCGTCGATCTTGTCGGCAGCCGCTTCGATGCCGGGATCCGGGGGATGCGCCGCATCAACAAGGACATGACGGCCGTCCGGATCGGCGCCGACTCCCGCATCGTGTGCGTTGCCGCGCCGGATTACCTCGCCGGTCGCGGCCGCCCCGAAAGCCCGCAGGATCTGAAGCACCACAATTGCATCTGCCTGCGTCTGCGTGGCGCCATCAACCGGTGGGAGTTCCAGAAGGACGGCAAGCTCTACACCATCGGGGTCACCGGCTCCTTTATCACCGACGATCTCGATCTTGCCGTTCGCGCGGCCCTGGCGGGGTCCGGCATCGCCCACATTCTTGAGGCCTATGTCGAGCCCTTTCTTCGCGACGGGCGGCTCGTGCGGGTTCTCGATGACTGGGCGCTCCCCTGGTCTGGCTGGCACATCTATTTTCCCAACCGGCGCCATATGTCAGTGCCGCTGCGGCTGTTCATCGACTTCGTCAAATCAAGGCCCGAATACCGTCTCGCAGCGGTTCCGATCGGGCAAGCGGGCAAGTGAAGCCGGCGTCAGTGCCGGACGCCTGGTCGCGACGGCCGCCGACGCGGCGCTTCTGCCGGACTCCCGCAGGCCGCGTTTTCTCAAAATATTTGATTTAATTTCAAAAGATTATAGTCGTATATTCTATTCAAAGGTCAGGGCGAGCCCTTGGCTTCTTGGCGAACGGCGCGCGCCGGGCCACCATCAACATCCCGAACATCGCTCTCAATGCAGCAACGTCCGCCGTTGGCCGCCATCTTATCCGGATGACGCTCTTCATTGCTTTATCGGGACTTGGTGAGACCGGACCCGATTATGCGCTAAGCTCGGCGCTGTCAGTCGAGGTCAGGGGGTCAATAAATCGAACCGCAGCGGGAGGAGACCAACATGTCCAGCTTTACCTTTGGCGCACTTCTTGGTGCGGCTTTGCTTGCCGCCACGCCGGCACTTGCCGACTTAAGCGATACCGCAGCGGCGCAGGCCGCCGCGAACGCCAAGCCGGGCATCCGCCATCTTCCGGCGCGGGACGTGCCGGCGCCGGCGAACGGGGTCAGCCCGCAGGAACAGGCGGTCATCGGCGCGCCCTATTCGCCCATCTTCAACGCCCATCCCAAAAATGCGGCGGAATGGAAGGCCCTGGTGACGCGGCTTGCCGACGCGGCAGCCAGGCAAATCCCGCCGCTGGCGAAAAAATTCGACGTCACGGTGACACCGACAAAGATAGCAGGCGTCCCTTGCTACGTTGTCGAGGCGAATAACCTCCCGGAGCGGAACCGCAATCGCCTCCTCGTCCATGTGCACGGCGGCGGATACGTGCTCGGCCCGGGCCTCGCCGCGACCCGCGAAGCGGTCTTGCTGGCCGGGTTTGGCCGCTTCAAGGTCATCTCGGTCGATTACCGCATGCCGCCGGACTTTCCCTATCCCGCCGCCATGGACGATGCGATGGCGGTCTGGAAAGAGGCCGTGAAAATGGCCAACCCGAGGAACATGGCAATCTTCGGCACCTCGACCGGCGGCGCCATGACCCTGGCGATGGTGCTCCGCGCCAAGGACGAGCACCTGCCGCTTCCGGCGGCGATTGCGCCGGGGACGCCGTGGTCCGATCTGACGGATACCGGCGACAGCTATAAAACCAATGAATGGGTCGATAACGTTCTTGTCACCTGGAACGGCTGGCTCGGCGATGCGGCCCGGCTCTACGCCGGCGGCCACGATTTAAAGGAGCCCTATCTGTCGCCGATCTACGGGGATTTTCACGGCTTCCCGCCGGCGATCCTGACCACCGGCACGCGCGACCTATTCCTCAGCAACACGGTTCGCACGCACCGCAAGCTCCGCCGCGCCGGCGTCGAAGCCGACCTCAATGTCTACGAGGGAGCATCGCACGCCCAGTATTACGTCGATGTCGACGCGCCGGAAACCAAGGAGGCGATGACCGACACCGCCAATTTCTTCGACCGCCATCTCGGCCGTTGAAAGATCAGGAGAAAGGCAGATTGTGCCCGGGTCACCGACCCGGGGCTTGCAGGCACCTGCCGCGCTCACTCACCTTTGGGCTTCGCGCTCTCCTGCCGAAGCGCGGTGGCGCGGGCACGGATGCGCTCCTCCATCGCCCCTTCGCGCGTGCCCCGACCGCCGAGATAGGCGTCCTGCACCGCAGGACTGTCGAGCAGCGCGGCGGCCGTGCCTTCGACAACAATCCGGCCGGTCTCCATGATGTAGGCGCGATCGGCGAGGCCGAGCGCGGCGCGGGCATTTTGTTCCACCAGCAGAAGCGTGCCGCCGCCGCGGCGCAGCGCGAGCAGCGTATTGACGATGGTCGCGATCATCTGCGGCGCCAGCCCGAGCGACGGCTCGTCGAGCAGCAGCATCCGCGGCCGCGCCATCAGCGCCCGCGATATGGCCGCCATTTGCTGCTCGCCGCCGGATAGCGAGCGCGCCAGCTGCCGGCGGCGCTCCTTCAATCGGGGAAAAAGCGCGAATTGCGCGGCAATGTCGGCGCGCACGCCGTCGCGGTCGGCCCGCGAATAGGCGCCGAGAAGCAGATTTTCCTCGACGCTCATCGCGCCGAACAATTGGCGTCGCTCCGGTACCAGCGCGAGGCCGCGTCGCACGATGGCTTGCGTGTCGAGCCGATCGAGGCGGCTGCCATCGAAGCTCACGGTGCCGTCGCGCGCCTGTATCTGTCCCACGATCGTGTTGAGCAAGGTGCTTTTGCCGGCGCCGTTGGCGCCGAGAATGGCGACGATCTCGCCTTCGTTCACACGCAGCGAGATGCCGTGCAGCACCTTGATCCTGCCGTAGCCGGAGACCAGTCCGTCGATATCAAGCAGCGCCATGGCGATCAGGTGCCGAGATAAGCCGCGAGCACTTGCGGGTCATTGCGCACGATACCGGGCGCGCCCTCGGCGATCTTCTTGCCGTAGTTCACCACGACGACATGATCGGCCAGGCCCATGACAAGGCGAATGTCGTGCTCGACGAGCAGCACGGTCACGCCGGCATGGCGGATCCGCAGGATCAGATCCGCCAATGCCTCCGTTTCGCTGTCGTTCAGTCCGGATGCCGGCTCGTCGAGGAGGAGCAGCGACGGCTTCAGCGCAAGCGCGCGAGCAATCTCCAGGAGGCGCTGATGGCCAAATGGCAAGGTATCGGGGCGATGGTGGCGACTGGCGCCGAGGCCGACCAGTGCAAGCTGCCGCTCGGCATTGGCGCGCGCGGCGCGTTCGGCGCGCCGGCCGCGCGGCAAGCGGGCAATCACCTCGATCACGCTTGCGGCGCCATGACGGGCACTGGCGCACATGACATTCTCCAGCACCGTCAGGTTCCCGAACAATTCGAGGTTCTGGAACGTTCTGGCGATGCCGCGCCGCGCCACGACATGGCCGGGCAAACGGTCGATCGCCGCACCGTTGAAAATGACCCGGCCGGCATTGAGCGGCTGGTCCCCGGATATCATGTTGAACAAGGTCGTCTTGCCGGCACCGTTGGGACCGATCAGGGCGGTGATCGACCCGCGCCCCACCGCGAAGCCGACATCGTCCACGGCAACGAGGTTGCCGAAGCGGCGTGCTGCTCCGTCGACGACCAGGATCGGATCCGATGTCGTGTCCACGGGACCCGGGGCTTGCGCGGGCGGCGCTGCTTCGGGCGCCGGCTCCGATTCCTCCGTGCCGGTCCCGCTCATGCGGCGGCGGAGCGCGGCGATGCCGCCGGCGATGCCCTGCGGGAACAGCAACAGCACGACGATCGTGAGTGTGCTCATCACGACCCCCTCGAACAGCGGCTGCGACGCCAGTCTGAGCGCCTCGCGCAGGCCAATGATCGTGGCGGCACCGAGCACGCCGCCCCAGATCGAGGAAAGGCCGCCGATCACCACGGCGTTGATGATGGTCAGCGAGAAGCTGAAGCCGAACACGCCCGGTTCCATCAGTCGAAGGTAATGCACCGTCACGCTTCCGGCGACGCTTGCCAGACCCGCGCTCAGCACGAACATGCGGACTTTGACCGAGGCAAGATCGATGCCGACGGATCCGGCGGCACGTTCGCTGGCTGCGATCGCCTTGAGCTCGCGTCCGATGCGCGAGCGGTCGATGCTCAATCCGAGGAGCACCGCCAGCACCACGCAGAGCCAGATGAAATAGAACAGCTCACGGTCGCCCATAACCCGGCCGAACACCGCAAAGCGCGGCACGCCGGCAATGCCGATGGAGCCGCCGGTGAAATCCGTCCACTGCACCGCCACGAAGCCGAGTATGAGCTGCAGCGCGACCGAAGCCATCGCCAGCACGAAGCCGCGCAGCCGTAAAATCGGGCGTCCAACGACATAGGCGATCGCCATCGACAGGATCGCCGACACGAGGAGCGCAAAGAGCGGATCCCAGCCGTGGCGTGTCACCAATATCGCGTTGCCGTAGCCGCCGATCGTGCAGAACGCCGCCTGCCCGATGGCGAGCTGATGGGCATAGCCGATCAGCAACACGAAGCCGACCGTGGCGATCGCCATGGCGCCAACGGTGATGCCGACGCCGATCGCGTAATCCGAAGGCAGCAGCAACGGGTAAAGGACGATCAGAAGCGCAAAGACGAGCACCAGCAATGGCTGGGGATCGCGGATCGCCATGGCCGGCGTCCCCTTCACAAGCTGGCCGCGCGGCTCTCGGTGCGGCCGCCGATCGCAAAAACGCCGCCGCGAATCATCAGATAGAGCAGCAAGACGCCGTAGGTGACGATGTCCTTGGTCGATGACGAGACATAGCCGGCTGACAAGGATTCGAGCGCGCCGAGGCCGAGCGCCGCGAGGGTCGCCCAAGCGGGCGAGCGAAAGCCGCCGATGATCGCAGCCGTAAAGCCCTTGACGCCGAATTCGAGGCCCGAATCCCACGAGGCCGAAGTGATCGGCGCAACCACCACGCCGACCATCGCGCCGGCTGCCCCCGACGCTGCAAATACCAGCATGGTCATGCGGCCGGTCCGAATGCCCATCAGTTCGGCCGCCCGCCGATTGATCGAGACCGCCCGGATGGCGCGGCCGAGATCGGTGAACCGGAGCAGCCAGAAGGTTGCGGCCAGCAAAGCCGCCGTCGCACCCCAGACCCACAACGCCTGCATCGGCAAAAAGGCGCCCAGCAGCTCAAAAACATCGTCGCCGCTGAAGCCCGCCATGCCATAAGCGTCCTTCCCCATCGTCACCAGCGCGACGCTGCGGATCAGGACCGAAACGGCGAGGGCCACCGTTGCCTGCAGGAACATCGGCGCGTGCCGTATCGGCGCCACGGTCAGCCGTTCCTGCAGCAGACCGAGGATTGCGCCGGCAATCACCGCGATGGCGATGGCGGCGGCCAGCGGAACCTGCATGGCGACGAGGCCGGCGGCGACGACGCCGCCGATCATGACGAACTCGCCTTGCGCGAAATTGACGATGCCGGAAACATTGGCGCACAGCACGAAGCCGATGGCGACAAGGGCATAGACGCAGCCGGTGATCAGCCCGGAAAGCGCAAACTGGAAAAAATTCGCGAAATCCATTGGCGCGCGAAGCCCGCCGTCGGCCCGAACAAATCAGTTGGCGTTGATGAAATGGCCGTCGTGCCACTGCGCGACCACCACGTCGCGCGCATCCTTGCCGCCATGATCGGTTGACGTGTAGGAGATGAAACCGCCGATCACCGGCAGGTTCGTGGTGCTCTCGATCGCGTCGCGCATGCCTTTGCGCGTTCCGTCCGATGTTTCATAGGCATGCCTGATCAACATCGCGGTGTCCCAACCCGCGGTGTTCAGGTTGGTCGCCGGGTGCCCCAGGAGCCGGCTCGCATCGGCATAGAGCTTGCCCGCGATTCCCGGCGCGTTGCTGCCGAGACCGCCGCGCTCCACCGGCGTGTACACGCCCTCGGCCCTGTCGCGTCCGCCGATGCCCGCGAAGAAATTGTTGTTGAACGCCGAGGAATGGATGCCGACCGGCATGGCCAGGTGGAGCTGCTTCACTTGCTTGAAGATCGTTACCGTCGGACCGCCGATGGTGCCGAGATAAAAGAAGTCCGGCTTGGCATTGCGCACATTAACCAGCTGCGCGATGAAATTTGTATCGGTATTGCTATAGGTTTCGGCGGCAGCCACCACCAGATGGTCGGCGGCGGCGGCGCGTTTCAGCTCGTATGCTTCGCCCTGGCCTCCCGAATCGATCGGATTAAGCGTCGCGACCCTGCGATAGCCCCGGCGCTTCGCCCAGGCAATCAGCGCGTCCATGTAGGCGTCGGTGCCGGGCAGCGAACGGAAAAAATATTTTGCCACCGGCTTCGCAAGCTGGACCGTAGTCGACGAGCCGATCGCCGGCACGCCGTAGTCGTCGGCCACCGCCTTGATCGACAGCATCGTCTG
>Ga0123355_10003581_pt1 | contig 22348 bp, 10 predicted proteins | sample TergutEmb28metaG_3_FD_89872 | JGI IMG/M metagenome (GOLD analysis project Ga0123355, IMG submission 89872) | Embiratermes neotenicus P1 segment gut microbial communities from Petit-Saut dam, French Guiana - Emb289 P1 | ecosystem: Host-associated > Arthropoda: Insects > Digestive system > Gut ... | reverse complement strand
TGGTACGACGACGATCCTCGCGGATAATCTGACGCACTCTCTCAATCATTTCTGGCGTTGAACTGGACACTGGTCGACCAGAGTGTTTGTCATCATCAGTCAAAGTTCTGCCTGCCTTAAACCAGGAAAACCACTGAAATGTTTGGGAACGACCCATAGCTTGTTCCCCAAAAGCTGTCTTCAACATTTCATAACATTCTATGGCAATTTTCCCAAACTTGAAACAGAATTTGATGCAAGCGCGTTGTTCACGGAAATCCACCATCTCGATAATCGCAGAGAGAATGTTGCACCTCTTGATAAAGGCTAGAGTTGCATCACACACGATGCACACAGAAAGCTGGCTTTCAGCACATTAGCCCATGATACCTTGGGAATAATAACTCTAACGGCTGGTGTGGTAACTACGCTCCGTACAAGCGCAAAAAATTCAGTCTGGAAACTTATTGACTACACCACGTATGTCTTGTTGCCAGGTGCAGGACAATCATGACATAAAGACACTTAATAAAATTATTTAAAATGTGGCTGATTTCATGTATTTGGAAGTGACAATAACAAATAAAATTACAGAATGTTGCTTTCATCTGTGATCTCAGCACAAGAACTGTATCATACACAGTCTCCTTCTGCCACAAGTTTAAAATTTATGATTCCCCTACTGTTTGACTTCCCCGTTATTCCACAGAAGTGTCTCATAGCTGATCTCCAGCTTCTAAGCAGGCCTCTCACTAGCTGAAAATATTTCTTAATGTGAAGTGGTCTCATATTGAAATATTTGCACTTTCTGGTCTAATATTGTCTTCCGTTTCTGGCAAGAAACATGAATTGTTTGTATAAATGCATATTGTTCAGTGTTTCCCACAAAGAAGAGTAGTTGCACAGATTCAAATCCTGGGGACCACAATCTGCAAATTATTTATTTATTTATTTATGTATTTATTATATTTAAAAGCATGAGCCCAACAATTTTGCATGTGTTCACTGCACACGACTTTAAAATTTAGGTCATGTAAGAATTTAATGGTCCTGTACGTTGGTATTTAATGTATACCGTGCCTCATCTGGAAAAGAAAACACAAATTCTGTATTAAGAAATTTATATGAAACCACCTGCAATACTGGCTACTTCTTTCCTGGTTTAGAGGAAGGAGTTGTGCGTCTGAAGTTTTCAGGGGCTTGTTTCCATTCCAGTGCCATTATCATCCAGTGTCTTTTCAGTTGAAACTCAATATTTTCATATTTTCTTTTGTTATCATTGACCTTGTCCAGAATTTTTCCACTGTTGTGTATATTATTTTACATGATACTAGAGATGCAGAATATATTTTACAAACCTTGTGATGAAAATTTTTCCATGATGCCTAATTTGCAAAAATATTGCACATGAATACTCATTAAATATATTGCATTTATCACACTTAATGATCCCTCTCTGTAGGTTGCAGAACTCATCTGGGTGAATCTGTTTTTGTAGTTTACTTGTCTAGAAAGGATGGTGCAGCACTTTTCTGCCTGACCTTCTGCTACTAAGCAGAGTTTTTCCCATGCAAAAACACATTAAAGATATGCTGTGCATATTCATGTTAGAAGTAAAGTGTAGATTAAATCTGCAGACTGCTTGTGTCATTCATTTCAGAATGATTGTGTCTCCTATCTAAAAATGTGTATGAAATGTACTAGATTGTAATTGTACTTGCTGTGTTTTATGGTTGAAAAACCTGGTATTTTACCCTGGATGATATTTGTACCTACGGGAGGAAGACGTTTAAAAGGGTGGAAAAATTATATGTTGAGAGGCTGCACACCTACAATTCTTCACCTCTTGCTGTAAAAAGATTTTCTATGCAGCATTTTCATGTCACAAGCTGTAGACATTTAGGAAGAGAATCCTGTTTAGGAAACCCAGTGAAAGAAACAGTAATATATGTGCTGTGCCTAGAAACCAGGGACTAATTCGGCACCACAGCAATTCCTGTTCCCACCATAACAGAAGAACCATTATAGTTGATTGGCTTTTGACACCAGCATAGGCTTCATGTCACCACTATATGCACAACCTTATATTAAAAGGATATATTTACAGTGACCCATGATGAATCTGATGCATCTAATTTTTAGTGATAGTTGCTTTTAAATAATTTTTTAACTCGCCTTGGAACAGTTTGTGTTTGATGGTTTGACTATAATTTGTGTTAAAGGAGAATGTGAATACTTACGTAGTAACATTGTGTTTTAGAAGGCAGCGTGAAGGTGGGGGCGGATCATGCCCTGAAACATAATGTTGTATTATTGTATTAATCTTAGTACATTACACAATGTAAAGAGGCCATAAATTTATTGAGTTTAGGTGTGATATACCATCATGAAAACCTTATTAAATAGTTAATGTTTTGTGATAGACTGCGGCTAGTACTGTAACTTTTACTCATGGATACTATGAGCATTATTATTTTTTTACTCCTTGTTCGTCTCCTCCTCCTCCAAGGGACCAGAGTAGGTCACATACCTTCTTTGTACAAAGTATTGTGCATGATTTACCATAGTAATGAAAATGGAAGTTGAAACTCACTAAAACTGTGAGTTAATGAAACCACATTTTGAACATGTTTGTGCAGATGACTGTGTGAAAGGGAGAGGTCGTTTCTACCAAGGGACAGTAAATAAAACGAAGCAAGGGTTGCCATGTCAACACTGGGACTTTCAGTTGCCCCATTCACACAACCGCCCTCCAGATGTGTTCCCTGAAGTGCAGAATGCAGAGAACTTCTGCCGAAACGCAGGTGGTGAGGAACCATCTCCTTGGTGTTACACCATGGATCCCACAGTAAGATGGCAACACTGTGACATTCCTGTTTGTGGTAAGTGTCATTCTAATATCAGTAGATGCATATATTGGTCTCTGTTCAACATTCTTGAAGGTACATAGAAAAAGAAATCAGTTAGCATGTGAGTATTCAAGTCATCTGGGATGTTTTGCTGTGGTGACTGGTGAATAGTTCCTGATGCTTTAAATGAGGATAATGCATTCAATTTTAGTAACTGTTTGTAAATTGACATGCTATAGCATCCCAGAAGACTTGAACTTCGTCATCACCGCTGTGAGAATCTCAGACTTCCAAGTATTCACCATGATTTATCCTTGCATCAGAAAGAGCCACTGTTGTCAAGGTTGTTAGACAAGTCTTGTAAAATGGTTGGTGATGTGTATTGATAGGTAGATTACATGTAAGCTGTTTTAACAAAGGAATTAATCTGCATTGTGTTTACAGATGCATGTACTTCATGATTGTTTCCCGCTGACAGGTGTTGCTCTAGGTCACTGAGCAATCATATTTATGGTGACATGTGGGAAGTAGTTTACCTTAATACAGAAAAGTGTTTTCTTTCCAGAAAATATGACAGATCAAGATGATTCTGAGTACATTGGAATAAAAGACCTAACAATGGAGACATTTTTCACGCCAAAGTTTATTCTAATCCTATCTGCAGTGGGACTTGCGGGGCTTGTGGTGATACTTCTGCTTTTCCTGCTTTGTCATCGTTTGTATAAACATCACAGGGGATATAACCCTACTGCAACGAGAGAGGTTTGTCATCATATAAACTTCTGTAGATGATTGTGACAGCTTTTTAGGTCTTACTGTTGATTTGTACCATAACAAGAAACATAGTACTTAATGATTTTTTTAATGGTTTGAAAAGTGCTGATGTCTGTTTTTTTTTTTTAACACACCAAACACATGGAATTAGAATGTAACACTAAACTTACTTAATGTACAGTTTTTTATATTTTGTGCTGCATACTTTTTTTTAAAAATAAGTTACCAGATATTGGGGTGCATAGTGTATTTGTGATGCAGTTGCCAACACTGCTTATTCTGGGCACTTCTTTTCCTATTTCTTTGTCACATCCACATGCAGTCACAGTGTAGTGAGTTGATATTAATCTGTAAGATGCTCTTAACATGTGCTGTTGACCATGGGTACTACAGGCTTGTATTACATTCTTCCATGGTTAGTAAATAATGAAATAATTTAAGATGTAGAATATATCTGGGACTGTGCTAGTGATAGGGAATGTGTTGTTGCTGAAAGTTGTATAAGAGATGAGAGAAAGATGGCATGGAATTCAAGTGCTGATATGCTTCGTTCCAGTTGTATAAGTAGAGCTGATGATGAGAGTAGTGGACAAGAGTATCAGTAAGTATACTTTGCCTTAATCTCAATCTGTCCCCCCAGTTTGGGGAAGTAGCATCTGAATAGTGGGAAATTAATGTGCTGAGATGGAAATTTGTGTGCTGTTTTTGCTTTGCAGTATTGCAGATCCTGAATTGTAATTAGCTGTAACAGCCATAAACAAAGAATGAGACAATAAATACCCAATCTGCACAATACTTCTTTATTTCCTAATTATTGTATCACTGCCTCATGTTTCGCTTACCTTTTATGGCCATCTTCAGGCAGTTCTCACTTCTCACTGCGTGAAAATGGCCACAAAAGGTGAGTGAAACATTACACAGTGATACAGTTATGAGGAAAGGAAGAAGGAAGTGCTGTGCTGACTGTATTTACACTGTTTATATTGATGTTGTAGCACAGCAGTAAAATTAATAAACAAAGAACATGATGCTTGATTTTCAAGACACTTTGTGTATGTACACATTCTAGACATGTACAGACACCCTTTAGTAGTTGCATAAAGTAACGTAGGATGTTTTTCATTTGTTTTTATTAAAACTTGGATATGTAGCTTATTCAGGGGTTGGGGTTATTTTCTTAAAGGTATTTCTTCCACCCTATGTGTAAAGTTTATGTTGGTAGTGAAAGGGGCATGATATGATGCAAGAAAACTTATATAAGATGGATATAACAACGGGGATACGTTCTTAGAAATGCATCATTAGGCAATTTCGTCGTCATGCGAATGTCATAGAGTGTACTTACACAAACCTAGGTAGTATGGTCTACTAGACACCTAGGCTATATGTTATAGCCTTTTGCACCTAGGCTACAAACCTGTACAGCATGTTACTGTACTGAATACTGTAGGCAATTGTAACACAGTGGTAAGTATTATAATGTAATCTTATGTGCCCACCGTCATATATGCGGTCTGTCATTGACCTAGAAACCTTCGACTCCCAGCTGTGTTGGTGTGAAAAGTGCAATATAATTTACTGCCAGTTCTTAAATACCAAATATATATATATATATCAGTATAGTGTTTATGGCAATGTACAGGTGTGACTGAATATACTAATCATGCTGTTTTCTTGCATATTTTGTGCTTAAATACTGTGGTTAAGGCCGTGTTTTGCTTTGTACAGGAAGTAAACATTGACTTGGACAAACTGCCAAACAATATGGCTTATCACAGAACAGGGGCACAGTTAAATCCAAAATTGGAGAAATTGGAGTTCCCAAGAAATGATATAATCTATATCCGTGACCTTGGTCAAGGTGCCTTTGGTCGTGTTTTTCAAGTAAGTTGGCATTTTTGTAAGATGTTTGTTTGTTTCAAAATATTATTTGATGTATGTTCAGATGAGAACTGTCTGTTATCAGGCAAAAGCACCAGGCCTTGTAAAGGGGGAAGAATTCACTCTGGTGGCAGTGAAGATGCTTAAGGATGAAGCGTCAGAAGATCTGCAGGTGGATTTTGAAAGAGAGGCTTGTTTACTGGCAGAATTTGACCATCCCAACATTGTGAAATTGTTGGGAGTATGTGCAGTTGGGCGTCCCATGTGCTTGCTGTTTGAGTACATGGGTCGGGGTGACCTTAATGAGTTCCTGCGCTCTTGTTCACCCAGCAACTATATTGTGCGCAGTTCTGAAGGAGATGGTGAAATGTTCAAAGATGTGCAGCTGACTCACATGGATCTTGTGAATATTGCAAGGCAAGTGGCTGCTGGCATGGTGTATCTCTCGGACCGCAAGTTTGTGCATCGTGATTTGGCCACCCGCAACTGCCTCATTGATGATAACATGGTGGTGAAAATCGCTGACTTTGGCCTGTCACAGAAGATCTACCTGCAGGACTACTACAAAGGAGATGAGCATGACGCTATACCCGTGCGCTGGATGCCTCTTGAAAGCATCTTGTACAATAAATATACAGTGGAATCAGATGTATGGGCTTTTGGTGTATGCCTGTGGGAGATATTCTCCTTTGCTCTGCAGCCATACTTTGGCATGACACATGAGGAAGTTGTGAAATACATCAAAGAAGGTAATGTGCTTCAGTGTCCAGAAAATACCCCAAAGTCGATGTATGAACTGATGAAACTGTGCTGGAACCGTAAGCCATCAGCCCGTCCAGGGTTCCGTGCAATCTACCGGACCTTAGAGGATATTCAAGCTGAGGTTGAACGTGCACAAAATGTTCGTGTGAGCCCTTACTCTCATGGTGTGCATGTGTGACACTGTGATGTAATCTTGTATGGTTATGTTATATTTGTGTAATTTTAACATTTTTACATACAAGTGGTATATATCTAGTCAGTTCTCATTCAGCTGTCTACAGTGTTATAGCAGGCTGCTTTAATTTGTCTTTGATGTGTTCAGCACTTGATGTTATATCACTGAAGTAGTCGTCTTATTTCATACAGATTTTACATTTAATGTAGTACTGTGTTAAGTGAATTGCTTTCAAGGACTTCTGTATGGACTTCTGCAGTATGAACCCACAGGGATTTGTACATGAAACTAGCTTATTTTCCTTTACTAAGCCGACTAAATGCACACACAATGCAGCTGCAATATATGATTCAGTAAGACGTGCAGGATAAACCATCTTAACACTTACATACATACATACACACACACATACATACATACATACATATTAAAGTTAATGGCAACAAGACTACGCTATTGTATATGTTGTGTTTGCATATAGTTGGTTTAGTAAAAGAAAATAAGTTAATTAATATGCACAGATTAAGCAGTTTCAAAATAGTTGCTGCGCAACAAACGTGAATGATTTACAACTATAAGACCACCAAGGAGAAATTATTTAAAACTAGGGCAGCTTTGGTTCAATAAGATGTGCAGTGTAAACCACCGGACACCTAAATACATGCGTATTAATGGCAGCAGTCACCACATCATGAAAGAGGCAGTGCTATTGTGTATGTTGTATGTACATTTGGTTGGTTTAATAAAAGAGAATAACTTGATTAATATGCATGGAGTAAACAATTTCAAAATTTTATACAGGAATATGTGTAGGAAGTGCACCTTTCTAAATATGGTATGTCATATGCATTACATATGAGAAGTAGGTAAGAAATGAATGAGCACTCACTGGTACTAGCATCCACATAAATACTCATGGAACAAATGCAATATTTAACTGAATGTCCTGCATAAGGAAGTCCACTAGAGTTACAAAGCTGGGAAACTGTATTCACCAGCAATTTTACTGAATGGCTGTTTAGTGCCCTGCAGTTTGTACTGTAGCCAAGTTCCACATATAGACTGCATTGCTTGTTTTACTGTACATGCACATTCATGTGTGTAATTTTGAAAGTCATCCTTAGGTTCAGGAATTTAAAATTGTATTCTATCACACATTAAACAAATACATGTTCCTAGTGAAATGTTTATGTGCCAAGCTTCCACTCACCAGAATGAATATTGCCCGCCTAGTACTGTGGGAATTTAATGTCACAATTTTTTCATCAGGCATTTCAGTAGGTGAAGTCTATTTATTTTGTATTTGTTTAAGTAAAGTGCTTTTTTTTTTGCCCTCCTACTCATCTTGTGAAAAGCATACTGGGCTTCATATTCCTCTTCACAATGGCAAGTGCTCTGTCAAGCAACTTCCCCTTTTCTTGAACATTACACTCTGTGTTTGACTGAAAGGTTTGCTAGTACAGAGTAACAAGTTAAGTTGAGACAGCACCCTACAGCATGACACCCTCATTTAATAGTATTGATGCAATGCAGTTTACCAGTATAAAGTGGATAGAGTAGATAATGGCCACTAAAATAATGGTGTCAGAACATTTATGCTAGATGTAACACATACAAACAACATTATAATCGTGTCTAAAGTTATCCAGTCGAGGACTAGTACCAAGTAATTTTTCTTATGCTAACAGTGGACTTGTTTAGGGAATTACCTTTTGAATTTCAGCCAGATTTCTGGATATCCTGTCTGTGATCTCTTGTTTTCTTAAGTGTCTCCAGCCAGATGTACCTCCATGTAGAGCAGCAGCATCTTTTAAATTCTTATCTGTTCTGCATTCATGAGCATCTTCATGTCTTATGTGTAATTTCTGCCTTTGAATTAGTGTTGTTAAATAACCAAAGGCATTGGTAATGGTAAGACCAGTTGACTGGCATATTTCTGTTATACTTGTCAAAAGTTGATGCTGTAGAAGGTTTGAGTTCTTGCTTGTGGTGTTCCACATACGCAGAGAGATCATCATGATTGTATGTACCTCCTGATTTTTGTTCTAAGAAGCAGCCAACGCTTCTGGTGTGTAGAGTTTGTGTTTTCTGTCCTTGTTATGTATGCCTCATTTGTATTTATTTTCAAGAAGTTATTGTTCTAACTTATGTGCTGGAGATTGTGGTAGTTGAAGTTGTGTGTACATTTGTCTTGGGAAGAAATTACACTTTTCACTTTTGGTGTTCCTCAAAAGAGGAAATGAAGAGTAACATGAGGTGTTTTGTTCACAGTGTGAGTTTTAACTGGTATCCACACTTGATCTTCTGTAGGTGCCATGATAATACTGTGTTATGATAGACATTGGACTGACATGCAGCTGCTTCTTTATCATTGTCACATTCCACATCAAATTACATGTCTCAGTTTAGTAAGGAATGTGTTTTTTTAATTGTCGCTGTATATCAGCGTAAACAACTTCTCAAAACAACTGGGATTATCATGCGTTTCACACAGCATAACTACTGGAACTGTTCCAGGGGTATGAGGCACAAGAATGTCACTTTTTAAATTTTATTTCATTAATAATGATCAGGGGATTTTAGAAGACTGCAGCATATAATTTTGTATTCTGTCTTGACTTTTATACTGCATATTTTTCCAACTTTCTGAAGGGATATACTCATCATGTCTTAGATGATGTGTGTCAGAGGTGCTAGTTTCTAGGCCATGCCACTCTTGACAAGAGTGTCTTTTAAAGAAGTGCCAGGAAGACATCAAGCACTTTTAATCACCAGAATGCCTCCCTGCAACTTCTTTGGGCTCAGTTGCATAGACGTTTATTGTCTTTATAATTCTTTGATAAGGTCTAACACAGGGGTCCAGAAGTTTTTTTTTTTTAATCTAGGAGCCACACTGGTCCACATATTTTTTAAAAATCTGAGAGTTGCCTAAAAATTTTAGGAGCCAGAAACATAACATGAAGGAAGGACCATACTGAGGACGTACGAATACGAGGCACCACTGAACAAAATTCAGTAGCTTGGGCAAACTGGTGCCCAGGATTTGTGTACCCCTGGTTTAATAGCACTGATGGGTATATCTTCAAATTGAGGATGTAGTGTAAGCAGAGATATTCTTGTACTAATGAAATATAAAGGGCATTGACCAATGGGAATAAACGTAAAAGGTAGGAGATAGGAAGTAACCAGTGATTCAGAGGCAAATGTTTTACTCAGGTAGTGCTAAGAACTTCATTTTGTTTTTCTATTAATTGATGAATTTTTATAAGTTTGAGTTACTATTTTGTGAATTCAGTAACATGTGTAAAAATAATCTCCAGGTTACACAATTTTTAAGGCGTAGATTGCGATCTTTTTTTTATATTGTTTGGTCCAGGCCACCCTGTTGAAACAGATCGTTTTTGCACTATTTTGAGCGGTTACAAATTCTGAAAAGTACTGCCCACACACCATTGCAGACACCTTTCATTACAGCATGCTTGCAGGAAGCGTTTGTGACATGAGAACATATTGACACATTAAGACATGTAACAACAATATTGTGCATGTCATTGTGGCAGAAATTTTTCAGAATTTAAAAGTTCCTGTAATTTGCTGTAATATTTAAAATGGTTATACCATAATTTCAGTAACATATCACTGTTGAGTTTTGAGTTTTCCTTCTTGCAAGGCTAATTTTTTACATCATTTTAAATTACGTGTATATGGTGTATGCTTAAGTCTTGGGATTAATACATGTGCGGATGTTTTATTTATGAAAGAAGTTGGATTGTGTAGTGTACTAAAATGCAACTAGTCATAATTTGTGAGTAACTGTGTTTTGAAATTTATGTCTAAAGGAGTGATTCCAGTAAAAAATTGATCAAGTTCTTGTTTTCGATTAATCATGGTTTTAAAATGTCTGTTACATGTTTCAATCGGACATTATGTTTCCAGATGTTTTAACTTGTCATGTAAATATGTCCTTACATGCTCTTTCTTTTAAATCTCATTGCATATTTATGATGTGAATTTCTTGGATTCAACCCATACAGTCCAGTTTTTATCTCCATTATGAGTGTTAAACCATATTCAGCATTGGACTATGCAGGGCTAGAGAATTGTGTCATTATTATAATTGTTACCTGAACTCATGTGGGACTGTGAATTGTACATGACTGCATGGGCTTTTTGTGAATGCTGTTTTGTTGAATTATGTTATCAAAAGACCAAGTTGTTAGAATAGTCGTGCAGCCTGACATTAATACAGTATAACCCCAATTTTATATTTTTGTGGGGACCATCTGTATGTTGTAAAATCTGGGTAACGTTGTTCGTATGAGCATTTCATCAGAATTATACAGAAGTGCAGAAAATTGTGGAAAGGGCGCAATGGGTGAATGTAAGTCGGGATTGTGTTGTAATTGTACAGACATCAAATTCATGTTCTGGAGCAGTTTTCAACCTTCCTGCAGTGACAGTCCCATTTTTACAACTCCTTAAACCTAGATCCCATGTATAATAAAAAAAGTATGCATTCTTCTAACAACATGTTTGGATTATGTTAAGTTAGTGAAAGTATGCACATGTTAAAAAACTAAGAATAATGTTATTTAGCCAGATATTGTGCCTTTATTTTGCTTATCATAACTGCACCTGCAGTAACACAGTAAATGGACAACTCACTTGGGAGGCCCATTTAACTCTTTGACACAGAATGTCCATATAGTTATGACTGCTGTTATTCAGTCCTTATTTAAATTCTGGTCTGCTGCATATCACACCTGGCACTGAATGCTGGTGCCAGAGGATTAACAGGAAGGTTTCACTCACTTTTTTGCCCTAAATTTCAGATCCTCGAACACTGTTGAAGCAATTGCACATTTGAAATCATCTTCCAGAGAGTCTAATTCTTTGTTTAATCTTAATTTCATGGGAACTCATAAAGCCAAGTTATCATTCCTGAGTTGTTGGGAGAGCAGGATAATTTCCAAAACTGTGTTTGGCTGTGCTGAATTATTTGTGAGCCTTGAAACCAAAATTTTATTTCTAAAAAGTAAGAAAACTGATTTCATGGTCACGTTAACTTATTATTTTGATAAATTCCTCTTGTATGCCTGTATTTTTGTAATTTAGACTTTTTATTTAAAATATTTGTATGTTTTAATCTTGTAAACAAAATGTCGGCACACAAACATCAGACAACATAGAGGTTGTAGCTTATAAGTTATTTTGAATTATTTTTGTATGTACATGAAAGAGACTGCACCTTCCTGCTAAGCACATTCATGTAGAATGCTTAGTAAGACTTTAAAGTGGCATTCTTTTACTAGGTGGTGGATGTGTTAATTAAGACTAGCATGTCATGGTGTCCTTCTAAACGTGTGTTGGTGTTGGCTGTAGTTATGTTGAAAATTATGAGTTAAGTGTACGTCTTATATTCCACTGAACTTTATATATATATATATATATATATTTTTTTTTTGTTTATATTTATTGGGCTCTGAATGACTGTATTAAAGATACAATTCTAAGACTTTCATTTTTTCCCCTCAAGAAACTTGTAATAATTGTTATCTGTCTCAGTTGTAACTTGTTATTAGTTTGTAATTTTGTGTCACATCTCATTACCCTGAACCACGCGATTTGTATAAAATTGATTGTACTTTATAAATGAAATTTATGTTTTGAGAATAAATGGTGCACCAGGTGCATTGTTTAGATGAGGAAGAATGGTTAAATCAATGATAACAGAAAGTGTTAGTTGCAAGATTGTCCTAAAACATATGTAGTAGATTACGTGGGCTGCCCAAAATATAACATACGTCTATATATGAATAAAATTCTTGCACTTCTGAATGTGATAATGAAGCATTTATTAGAAGTTCAGCCCTTGCATCACATGCTGGATGTCTGTGTTTTGTGCACACAGAACTAAATGCAATTGAATTAATGTTTGGAATATCAGAGTTCTTATAATAAAACTTCACCCTGAATGTAACATTAAGAGTGTACCCCAAACTTCTGCTTCTTGTTTCTGTTTACTAATTTTCCCAACTTGTACTCCTGTGTCTGGCAGAAAATGTATGCAGTATACAGTGTAACCAAGTTGTATAAAATTTGCCATAATCATTTTATGAGTGGTATGTAGTAATTAAATTAATTATTTAGTCCTGCAATTTGTTATTTGGGAAACAGTGTATTAGAATTCAATACCAAAAGCGTGTTTTCATGTGAATTTGCAACTGATTTTTGCAAATTGGACACACAATTACATTTATACTCAAAATTTAACTTGAATCAGAGAAATTTAATTTGATAAAAAGTCTGTACTGCCCTGTGTTCACAAGGACAGTGACTGTCACTTCACTTATGGTTCCAAACTGGAAGTGACTGAAGTTTTCACGTACACCAAAACAAACTGGCATTTTCAGGCAGGAAAATTCTATCCTGCTTGGTAGCCAGGATCCTGAAATATAATAAATTGAACCTTATTATACCTGCAACTGGATGTTCATAGAACATGACTAAATTAAGGAATGTTGAATACAGATTAGGTTCCTTCAGATGTGTCTTTTCTATATCCAATTTTCATCTGCTCCACATAATTTTTGGAGTGCTGAGTCAATTTAAACCAGGGGTCTCTAACCCAAATCCTGTATGGGTCAAATGAACAGTTTTTAAAATTAAGGAAGGCTGCAAGAGCTGAATTAATGTAATTCATACAGTGACGAGGCTATGGGCTGGACTTTTCTTGGTTTGAATCCTGGCAGGGACAGGAATTTTTTTGTTCTCCAAAATGTCCAGCCTGTCTGTGGGGCTCAGAAACCCTCCTATTCAGTGGATGCTGACACTCCTTTCCTCAGGGGTAAAGTGGCCAGGTTGTGAGGCTGATCACTCATCTCCATCTGGTGCTCCCCTGAAATGCCTTCATAGTTTGTACAGATACAATTGTACCTTTTATTAAGGAAGGCAGCACATAATTTTAAGCTATAAGTAGGACTCATGTTATGTCTAAAATTGAACATGCCATCACAATTATTTCACATTTGTGATGACAAACTGCAGTATGTCACCATCCATGAACAGCAGACCTCTTTTAATGTGATGGCCTTTGATTAAAAATATTTTAATCCCTAAAAAAAAGTATTTAGTGGTGTGCTGGGCCACATTCTGTGAGTAAAATGAGAGGAATTCTATAGCCACATAAAATGAACAAGCCACCATGCTACAGTCTACAGGTTTGGGGTCCCTGATTGCAATAATTGCATGTGCTTGTTGCTTTCACTCTTACTGGAAACTCGTGTGGCATAAAGTGATGCCACTGCATAACTATGGTGCTTTCAAATTTGTGCTTTGTCTAAGCAAAAGTGCAAGCTGTTGACGTGGGTGAGTTTATATGTTGGGTGTGCTGTGTTCTTGATTGACATTTTGCTGTTGCACAAGGAAAATTTAAGAGGCAATTAACTTGTATTCTTGTATGAACTACATTTCATGTAAAAAAAACGGTCAAAATAATATATTAAATTTGACTGATAGAAGAGACACAAACATGTAATATGCTACCAAGAATGGTGCAACAACACAGACTGGAGTCATTTACTCCATTCTTTTCCTTTATAATGTAGGGATGATGGTTGTAGTGTATATCAGATGCCTCCTTTGGTATGGAATTTAGCATATCGAGTATTAGTTAAATATTAAGATGTATAAATTCAAAATGTCTGCTTATAAGGTCATACACTTAATGTCATTGTAGAGTTAAATTTGGTCTGAATCAGAAGTATTGTGTAACATTAATTCAGTTGGATACATGTGTATGATAATTATATGTAAATGTTGAATGTTAAATTTTTGTTTCAGATTCTTTTCTGGTACATCCATGAGAAGAATTTTCATTAGCAAATTGTCATAAAGTGATGAAGTAAAATGTCCCTGATAACAATGGGACTTCATTGCCTTATATATGATTTCAGTCTGATGACCTGAGTGCTTTTTGAATTTTAGGTACTGGTTGATTCGTAAAATATCAGTTAAATATTTTATCTGCATATTACATGATTGTATGTTGCTTGATAGTGGGACTGTCATCTTTGATTTAGCCAAAATTTTCTATCTCAGAATTCTGACTGAATATAAGAAAAGGCTTAATAAGTGTTTTCTTTTATCAGATTTGGTATCGTAACAACCATTATCCTGGTTACACCACTAAAAGGTTATAGATGAGACTGTTAAGTCTCATGAGAAGTGGTTATTTCCCCAGTTCAGTAATTATTAGAAGTGTGGGATTTGGATCAGATTGAGGCAGTTGGTAATCCTGGTATTGAAATGAATTGTGGCAATAAGTAGGAATGTCAGTATAGCAATCTGACAGGCATTTTTACCAAAGATTCTTTTTAACTGAGTGTGTGGTATACAGTGAAACTTGGATTTTATATTTCTGAAGGTACCATTTAAATGAATTTAAAATTTGTGTAGATGTTGAAATTAAATAAATTCAGCTAATTGTAAGATAACATCATACTTTATGAGGTATTTCTTTGAAGTATAGGTGCTGCACAGTGCTCACAAAAATGCTGGATGTTCCTTTCCGACAAACTGACGTTTTTCATAAAGAGAGAAACATTCATTCCCACCATATGTACACACCAACATATGCTGGCCTGGAATTTATGTTGCAAGTTCCCATGCTTCATATTTTATCACATCAAATATAACTGGCACTTGAGTTTTTCATTTCATGTATGCAGTGTCAATTCTATTTCTGTTTCATGAAAGTGACAGTACTTGGGTCCACTGAAACACTTGCATGTGTTGTTCATGTTTATTACGTGTCCTTTTGTTGCTTGCCTCTTTGGGCATTTGCTTCTGAAACTTGTTACATTGCAATTATTCATTTTCTCAGTGTGGTTGCTCAGTATTATTTTCACGTTGGCTTATAGTTGTGCCTGGTCCCATTTGGATTTTTTTTTTTAACAGCACATTGAAGGAATTGATTATAACAGATGCAGATGCTGTGTTCTCTCTTTCAGCTTTACTTGTGACTTTTCATTATTGCATGCCTTGGTTTGGCTTGGCAGAGACCAATTTGGTAATTTTTATATAAGTTGTAGACAATCCATTGTATTTAAATGCCAGATTTAGGGATACTCTGGTAAATACAGCACTTAAAATTATAGTAACAGGCCAGTTTATGCTCAGTTTTAATGTTTACTGTGGAACTGAGTAGAAAGATTAAATGTATGTTGTTGAAAAATACATTTTTATTATGGACTTTTGGCAGGACTGATAAAAACATAAATAGAATCAAGGAAGATGGATTCAAGGAACGTGAAGTCCAGGTTACAATGTATTTATTTCTGTGCCAACATTTATTTGTCAAAGTATTGTATCACAGAGGCAAAATATGATGCAGACATGACATCATACAGTGGGACCAAAAGGAGGAAGTCTTCAAAAGAAATTATTAATGAAATCCTTAACCTGTGTAATGTTTATTCCTTGTTTCATCATGTGCAGTAGTATAACTCGTATATTTGCCAGTGGTTTTTAGACCATGCATTAGAATTCATAAGTGCCTCTAGGTATCTTACGGAATGTCAGCATTCGTGTTATAGCAACAGTAATTTTATGTTGTGCATTGACTTGTACAGGATACGACAAGAATATTTTATTACAAAAGAGGAGTTTGTAATACATCTTTGTTAATGCGCATAGATGCTACACTGTAAAGAATGTGTAAAATTTTTGTGGGGTCACTGGATGAGATCTTAAATTTCTGTTTTTAGGATCGTATAATATCGGTGATAGAGAAATGAGTACAGAGCATTGGTGGAATGATATTGATTGGAAATTTCTATCACTAGGATTGTACAGTATCAGTGATAGAGAAATGGGTATAGAGTGTAAGTGGCGTGATATTGACAGGGGAAAACTGCACTACTCAGAGAAAACTAGTCTCAGTGTCACATTTTCCACTGCAAATTTCACATGGACTTGACCTAGTATCAGTACCAGGCCTCCACAGTGAGAAGATGGTGACTGCATGAGCCATGGAACAGCCTGGATCATATTACAGTATGAACCATTCAGGTTGTGAAGTCATCAGTAATTGGACTACTGGTGTAATCTGATTTTCCACACACATATGCAGCACCCTGGTGGTACATAGCTCAAAAGGCTTAATAAGGGTAAGAATTCTGAATGTGTAGTCACTGAGTTAAACCAGGAGTATTAAGATGACAGCATCAGAAATGTACATGTAAAAATGTACCAACATGTGGTTAGAAGGAAGTTTGGTGTTTACCAGAAACTGTCTTTTCTGTTGGGATTCTGGTTAATTTCCAAATATGGCACTATAGCCATGGCCACGGCAAATGAAACGTGAGGTAAAATGCAATGTTGCCAAACATGTGAACTTGGCAGCGAGGTTCTGGCTTCGCTGCCCAGTAAATAGCAACATCATTCAACCTCATTGCCTGATTTACTGCTTCCATTGCAGATAGCTTATGAAAGTGCCCGCTATTATATAATATGATTATAAGTGTTTAGATAAATGTATTGTTATTTGGTATATTGTTGTTTCTTTGTGTTCTGTTCATTAGTGTTTCATTGTGTGTTAGTTTGTGGACTGTCCGTTTGGTTATGTAGATCTCTCAACAGTAGGCAGTTAGCTTAAGCTTCAGTTGCTGTGGTAGTGGCTACAGAAAACCAAGCAGATATGAACCATGTGCTGTTGTGTTGCTGTTGGTTAAATGTACAGTTACACAACTTTTGAATCACACCAGCATTAGCCACTGGATGTGCCATTGCTCGGACAAAAGCTGGTGGAAAGAAAATGATAGAAAAGAGTGCTGTCCTGTTGGATGCGACACTGTTCAGTTTAGTAGGTAGATACAAATATTGAGGAGGAAGACCATGCTTCCATCTTTGGGGTCAGAAACATTAGTACCGTCTGCCAGACAGTGTCGCTTTATATCCCAGAGGACAGTAATCTCCACAGTCAGTACTGTGAAAACCTTAAGTCACACACATTGTTGAAATGTTGACTAGTCTTTGTAGCACACCCGCACAAAAAATATGCATTCTGGGGCTATAAATCTTGAAAGTTCTGGTGAATGTAAAACAGGTTTCAAAATACATGATTGTAGTAATATGACTGAAGGGAACACAATTTTTCCACATGAAGTGCAAGTGTGCATAACAGTTCTTACCTACTATGAATTTATTTTTCCTATCTGCAATGATATAAATTTCTAACAGACAGTTAAAATTGAAACAGGAGTTTAATTGCTTTTAGATTTCGGAACACTGACCATGAAAATGGAAATATTAGTTTAACAAAGTTTAAAATTTCACTAATGTGGGGAGTCTAGTACTAGTCTATGGCCACATTACCTATATTGTTGCTTTATTCTTCCTGTATTCTTCAGTAAAGGGTTTGAAATTAGCTACACTCTACTGGAAATGATGGTATTGTCTACTAGGTTGTATGTTGTGAGAATATAGACCAAGTAGATGGCTTCATATATCATTTTATTGTCCATTTATATAAAAAATACGATCCATGAAAAACGTGATACCCTGTTATTGTTGGTGGATTTACAAGCTGTGTTGTATGACCGATTGGATATAACTCCGCAGGGTGATAAATTGCTCTTACTGAGTAGCTGTTGTCAGCGAAATATTACTTTATTTTGTAAGAGAAGTGAAAATATTGTCCTTGTCCATCTGTTTTCTTTGCCAAAGAAAGGAAAATAAATAATGTGTGGATGGTTTTCATCTGTATGTGATGTTTTATGCTCAATAAAGATCTGACCACATATTATCCTGCTGACATTATTCTTGTTGCTTTCCTTTGATATAATTAGGTGTGTCATATTTGTAGACTCAGCTTTGATCTTTCTGCAGGTTGATATGTTGATATGTCTGTCAAGCTCCACAGTGTGCTATCATAATGGTGTTATTTTACATTACACGTTAGTTGCATCGACAGCAATTACATACTAATTTATTTTATAAAATGCACCTGAGATGGACGATATGTCGCATGCATGTTTTCGGCCAAATGCAACAACATTTCATTTTCTCTTTAATGACACTACCCATATTGCTGAAGAGATGTGAAGGGAATGGAGAAGAAAGAGACTATGGTTGTCAGCTGTAAACTGAACTTTGCAAAACATCAGTGCAGTACTTATCAATTGCACATTCTTAAATACACATGAATACTAAAGTTGTAGCTCTTACATGTTTTGGGACAAGCATACCATCTTCAAGGAGCACAATATTCCAGTTTTAAAACCAATTGCCAGTGATAAGGTATTATTTATAAGGATCCAGAGTCTGTAGTAGGCTGTGTTGTTATCAGTCATGTACAAGAGGTACAACATATAGTGGTTCGCAAAATTGTGAAAAGTGACCATTAGCTTCGTCATGACTGCCATTCATCCACATGGAACAACTCGGCTCCCACTAGTCTGATTTTCAAGAAATTTTATGTTTGAATATTTTTCAAAAATATGTCAAGAAAATTCAAGTTTCATTAAAATCTGACAAGAATGGCAGGTACTTTACATGAAGACCTATGTATATTTATGACAATATCTCGAATTCTTCTCAGCCTGAGATATGTTTCAGACAAAAGTTGTAGAGAAAATCAAAATATGCATTTTGTGTTTAATAACTTATTTATTAGAAATTGTTCTGATTATGAGATAATGTGAAAAAATATTGTAGAGCTGGACAGGCCACTGGTGACAATATGGCACATGCACATTACATGCTGGATACCTAAGGCTACAGTTGCCCACCCAGAATAAGTAATACTGCTTTTCCCGTGCAAAAGAGGTTGCATGAGCACACCTCAATCTTACATGTAAATTGCCTGTCTTGTTAAAATCTTGTGGTTAAAGTGTGATTCTCTCTGTCTCTGGTACACAACACAGCATAACACAGGGACCTGATCTACTTTGTACTGAGATCTGCACTAGAGACATGAACCTATAATGCCACAAACTGAAAGTGTCCACTACCAACCACAAAAATAATTTTAATTTGTATGAACCTTACTATGTAAGAAATGTTTTAATCATGTCTTAACCATAACATTTTAAAAACTGTACAAGTTGTACCTTTTGTACATAATTAACATTGTTTCTCTTCAAACACCTGTGTATTAATTATATATAGATCCCAATCAGGAAACTTCTCATATTTTTTAAATACTTTTTAATCTGTTTTTAACAAAATACGAGTACATACTAACATTTTAAACATCATCATCTGTGGATATATAGTTATTAATTATTTAAGACGATGATGATGATAATGATAATAATAACAATAATAATAATAATAAACAGATACTAAATTCTTTACTAGCTAAATTCAATCTAATTAGTATAATTGATTTTCCTTCAATAATTAATAAAATTTCAATGACAACCGTTGATAAATTTTTCTAAATATGAAAATGAAAACTTTACAATAAATCCACTACCAAATTGGCTCTCAGACCATGATGCCCAAGTTCTGGTATTAAGCAACATAAAAATTCAAAATCCATCTACTTTTCCTGTAATCAGAAGAAACATAAATAAATTTACTATATCTGAATTTAAGTTACATCTTAGTTACAATTCTTGTGACAATCCTCTTCTCTGATGATAATGTGAACACAATATTCAGTGACTTTCTCAATACCTATCTAAGAATATTTTACCACAGTTTTCCTCTTAAAAATATATCTAAAATGAAAAAAATAAAACCTATATAATAGCCGAAATTAAAAAGTAATGCATTCGTAAGAGAATTATACATATTAAGTAGAAATACCAAAAACCCCAAATTAGAGAGTCATTATAGGAAATATTGTGAAATTCTATCAGAAGTTATAAAGACAGCAAAACAACATTATAATAAATTTATTGCAAACTCCAATAATATAGCGAGAACCATCTGGGATATCATCAGAACAACAACTAACAATAGCAAAAGTAAACATGCAATAGCATTAATACACATTGATGGTTAACTATGCAGCAATGATCAAATTATTGCCACTACCTTCAATTATTATTTTATATCACTTCAGACAAAGTATCTGTCAGCAAGTCGCAACAAATAAATAAAACCCCAAATGTAACTGACTCCATAAGCTGCGTTCATGAGATATTTAAACAACCATTCCCTTACATAAAACTGACACCCAAAACTACCAAAGAAATTAAAGCTATAATTCAATCACTACAGTGGAAAAATTTTAAGGATATGATAAAATTCTATTAAAAATCTTAAAAATAAGTATGGCCTTTATAGTATCCCTTCTAATCTATATGTGTAATAAGGTATTACGTGTAATAAGGTATTACCTTCAGGTATATTTCCTATGCGTCTAAAATAGTCTCAGTTAAGTCCCATTTTTAAAAAGGTGACAATTCTGGAATGTCAAATTACAGGCCAATATCTTTACTCACAACATTTTCCAAAATGTTTGAGTCATTTACAATAGAATACAATTCCATATACACAGTAATAATAGGCTTGCACAGAAACAATATGATTTCAGAACCAATTCCTCAACTGAGTTAGCTGCTTACAACTTAGCAATTAATACTTTAACAGCTTATGGTAATAAACTGTTAGATGAAGGACTATTCTGTGATTTTACAAAAGCATTTGACTGTGTGAAACATGATATATTACTTACAAAATTGGAGTATTTTGGTATTAATGGTAAGGCAAGTGATGTGATAAATTCCTATTTAAATGACAGATAACAAAGAAAAGTAATAAAAAATGAATACTCCAAAAATAGTTCTAATTTGGACAAATTTAAGCAGCTTGTACCACAAGGTTCAATACTGTTTTTCCTATTATAAATTAAAGATTAAACGTACATAATAAATAATATATCTAAACCAACATTTTTCGCTGACAACACTAGCATTATATGTCTAACTCTGAGTCCACTGATTATGCCACAATCTGTAACATTTGATAAAATAAACTTATGATTTGCAATAAATTCATTATCATTAAATCTTAATAAAACTAATTTTGTGCACTTTACAGCAAAATCAAATACAAAAATTAATATAAAGATAAATTTTGAAGATACTCAAATTAATAATATTTATAACGTAATATTTCTTGGATTAGCCATAGATAACACCCTATTGTGGAAGAAAAAAACTGAACAACTGGCCTCTAAGTTAAGCTCTGTGGGTTATTCTATCAGTTCCCTTGAGTCAATTATGTCTCAAAAATGTTTAAGAAAAATTTATTTTTCTTATGTGCACTCCACCATGTCGTAAGGAATAATTTTCTGGGGCAATTCACCCTATAGCAATTCTACTTTTAAGGTACAAAAAAGAACAATAAGAATTGTTGTGAATGCTGGGTATAGAGACTCTTGCTGTCCACTGTTTAAAAAGTTAAATATTCTTCCTCTTTACTCCAAATACATATTTTCATTATCAACATTTGAAGTTAAGAACACAGATGCTTTCAAATCAAATTCTGCAAAACACTGTTGTATTATACAAGGCTCTGAATTACATCCTTCAACAACAAATCTGACAAAAGCACAAAAATGAGTACATTATTCTGGAATTAAAATTATCAATAATTTACCACTAAACACTAAGCAATTATTTCATGATACAAACAAATTTAAGTTGACCTTGAAAAGTTTCTTCTAGAAGGATCATTTTACTCCTGTAATGACTACTTTGAATGGAATTGAATGAGCTATCTGGGTACTTATTAAAAGTGTCACTGTAATGTGATTTCTTTAAAAAATATACATATACATATATATATACATATATATATATATATATATATATATATATATATATTTTTATTTTTATATTTTTTTTTCATATATATATTATTTTATATTATATTCTTTTTTTTTTTTTTTTATATATATTTTTTTATATAT
>Ga0123355_10003580_pt1 | contig 22348 bp, 18 predicted proteins | sample TergutEmb28metaG_3_FD_89872 | JGI IMG/M metagenome (GOLD analysis project Ga0123355, IMG submission 89872) | Embiratermes neotenicus P1 segment gut microbial communities from Petit-Saut dam, French Guiana - Emb289 P1 | ecosystem: Host-associated > Arthropoda: Insects > Digestive system > Gut ... | reverse complement strand
TGAAAGAAATAACGCTAAGCATGCGAGAAATGTCTTTAAGCAAAGAAGTATACGACAAAAACCCAGCGCGTTTCTTCGCCATTTTCATATATGTTTTGCTAGCCCTAGTGCTCATAGCGCTAACGTGGTCGTACTTCGGCAGGCTAGACGTCGTGGTGCGCGCGCAAGGCATAATCCGCCCAAACTCACCCCCAGCCGTTATGACAAACATCGTGCAGGGCGAAGTAACCGGCGTGTACTTTTACGAAGGCCAACAAGTGCAACAAGGCGACATCCTATACACAATAGACACCTTCCGCCTGGAAAACGAGCGGCAAATCCTTGCCGAGCAGCTGGACACGCTAACCTTTAGGCTAACAAGCCTGGAATTATATCGCGATTCTATAGGCGCCGGACGCAACTTAATAGGCGGCTTTAACGCCGAGGTTAGCGCACGCTTCGATAGCTTCCTCGTGCACCTAAACACAATAGAGCACGGTACAGAAAGCCTAGTCCAGCAACTGGCAACCGACGAAACCACCCTGCAAGACGCATTAACCCGTGCCGAGTTTGAACTTGAAATGCTACAGGTTTTGGAGCGGTCTATAAACCGTGGGCAAAACCTCTTTAGCGATAACAACGCCTTCCGCAACCGATATTTGCAGTTTGTGGCGGAAATGGACAGCTTGCACTTGCAGCAGCAAACCGCAGAAAGCGACTTGGCGGGTTTTCGTCTGCTGCAAGCATCCATAAACACAGACGAAAGCCTATTTGAAGGATTTAGCATCTACCGCAGCATGTACGAAGATTATCTGCTGCAATTACGGCAGCTAACCGACAGTTACCTAAACGCGCAAGACGAATACGCGTTTTACACAGCCCTTTTTGCATCCGGCGCGGCATCTGCGACAGAATTGCAACATGCCGCCACCTTGCGGGATAGTGCCGCCGCACGTTTAACCGAGTTTGAAACCAACTACGCAATCAACTTAGAGAGCGAAATATTTAGCCTAAACAACGCAATAACCCGCCTAGAAAACCAGCAGCAAACCCTACGCACAAGCACACTGGCAAGCATAGGCAGCCAAATTCTATCCGCAGAAAGTATCATTGCCGAAACCACAGCAGCCCTAGCACGGGCAGGGCTGCAACAAGACGCATTATTTTTTGTAGGAGACGAAGCCGGAGAAGCAGCACTTTTGCGCCTAAGCGAGATTAATTTAACCCTAGGGCAAATAAACCAAGCAGAGCAAGAGATAAACCGCTTGACGCTCAACCTTGCAAACATAGATGCACAAATAAGTGACTCCACCGTACGCGCACCAATGGCCGGCGAGGTGACCGTGCATTTAGAGCCAATTGTGGGCAGTTTCTTGCCCGGTGGCGTGCAAGTGCTTTCTGTTTTGCCCACCCGTGATGATATTCTGAATGCCAACATATTTGTAAGCAACAACGACATTGGCCGCCTAAACCCGGGCATGACAGTGCGCTACGACATCGCCGCAATGCCCCGCCGCGACTTTGGAGATATAACCGGCGAGATAACAAGGATAGCTACCGATATTTCTACGCAAGAAGGCACGATAGGATACTTTCTTGTAGAAAGCGAAATTGCAGACAAAGTGTACGTAGACATCAGAGGAAACGAAGCCGAATTGCGCGTAGGCATGGCATTTGAGGCAAGAATTATTGTAGAGCGGCAGCGGATTTTGTTTTACCTGCTAGACAGGCTTAATTTGCGAATAGGGTGAATCGAATGAAAAAAATAATAACGTGTTTTATCTTGCTACTTGCATTTTGGGTTCCCGCACATGCAAGCGAGGCTGAAGAAGTTATTCTTACATATGAACGCGCGCTGCAATTGGCCCAGCGGGACTTGCTAAGCGCACGCGAATCCAACCTGCAAATAAGGCAGCTAGAAGAATTGCAATCAGACCTGCAAGACGAAATACGCGAGATAGAAAACGGCACGCGCCTATGGCAACACACCGGAGATTTGTATCTGATGTTGCAGTTGGTCGACGAGCAAATAAATGCATTGCAGCAAGGGCAGGAGACGGCATTACTAGACACCGAGCTTGCCATGGCCGCATTTTTAAGCAGCGGAAGCAACGAGCAAATGTTAGAGAACTTGCTTAGTGTCATGCTAAACATATTTGCAGCCCAAAACATTACTAACAGCCTAAGCACGCTGGAATCGCAACGGGGTCAGTTAGCGGCAGAAATAAGCAGAGTTTACAGCGGGCTTTTTGCTACAGAACTGCAAGAAACCGTGCGTGGCGAATTGCGCGACGTTAACAGAAGCATAAGTGATATTCAGCTACGCCAAGCGCAAACCCGCATAAACCGCGAGAACACTCTGCGCACGCTTATAGTCACGCTTGCAGAATGGGATGTAACCGCCGAAAACGCACAGCGCGAGCTTGAACTGGCAGAAGAAGAGCTCCGCCGCCTGCAACTACGCCACGAGTTGGGACGTGTAAGCGACATTGCACTAGAAACAGCGCAGCAGAACTTAGAGTTAATAAGAATAGATGCAGAAGATATTCTGCGCCAACGAAGTCTAACATTGCAAAGTTTAAACCATTTGTTGGGACAGCCACTAAACCAAAACACAGTAATAGCAGTAGACTTCGAGAGGCTCGTTATGCCGGAAAATAATTCACGTTTTATTGCGGAAGTAGTGTCTGCCACGCCGCTTATCCGCCAACTACAGCTGGATGTAAACCACGCAAGAGACACGTTGCAAAGTTTCTCCGGCAGCAACCGCCAGAGGCGAGACAACCTGCAAGAGGCACTGGACATAGGCCGCCTCACATACGAGCAAGCGAGAAGAGAGCTAGAGATAACAGTGCAACGTCTTTTTACAGAAATGGAAGGGTTAGTGTCTGCATCCGAAGCATTGCAGTTAGAACTAAACCAAGCCCAAAACCGCCTTGCTGTAACCGAGCAAAGTTATAGCCTGGGGCGCGTTACAGCGCATGATGTGAATATCGCAGCGTTTGCTGTAGAACGTACGGAAAGAGAACTTGACCTTTTAAGGTATAAAAAATGGTTGCTGATGTTTTTCATCAGCAACCCTAGTTAGGTTATGTTTAGTTACCCTACAATATTAACACGTGCAACAGGGCTTGCAGATATTACAGGCATACCAAGCGGGTTCCAAGGGTTGCCGTTTATGCGGTAGCCTGCAAAACCAGACACGGTGTTTTGCGTAATTGTAGCTTCGCCTAAAGGTGCATCGTCCTTCACTCTAAATTGCACAATAAATGCTAAGTCTCCAAACGCTGGGCTGTTATGTCCACTATAACGGTTCGATACGGTAAGGCTTAGTCTATTTGGATTTAAGAGCTGTTGGCCGCCAACAGAATATTGATCCCCTCCGACAGTAACTATTGTTACTCGGTTCTGTGGCTGGCGAATAAGTTCTAATCGTGCAGAATCGTAATAAAGGCGAATAAACCCGAAGTCTACACCGACATCTGTCAGTACATCGAGTGTTACCTCAACTTCAATTATATCGCCGGCACTTGCATGGGCTGTATTTGCCCTAGTATTAATTTCCAGCATAGGTGTTGGTGTAATATTAACACGTGCAACAGGGCTTGCAGATATTACAGGCATGTTAAGAGGGTTCCAAAGGTTAACATCTGCGCAATAGCCTACAAAGCCAGACGTGGTATTTTGCGTAATGGTAGCTTCGCCTAAAGGTGCATCGTCCCTCACTCTAAATTGTACAATAAATGCTAAGTCTCCAAAGGCTGGATCAGGGATATTACGGTTCGATACAACAAGGCTTATTCTATTTGGATTTAAGAGGTGGTGGCCACCAACGGAATATTCATCCCCTCCGACAGTAACTTCTACCAATCGGTTTTGTGGCTGACGGATAAATTCTAATCGTGCAGAATCGTAATAAAGGCGAATAAACCCGGAGTCTACGCCAACGTCCGACAGTACATTGAGCGTCACCTCAACTTCAATTATATCGCCGGCACTTGCATGGGCTGTATTTGCCCTGGTGTTAATTTCCAGCAGAGGCACCTCATTATTGGTTGTGCTTGCTGTCACCGAGATTGGTGCCAATAGGCCAACGGCCATAACCATTGCTAGCAATGTTGCAAAAACTCTTTTTCTCATTTTGTTCCCAACTTTCTTCTTTTATTTTGTTTGAGAGCTGCTTTGTATTTGTAATAAGCAGACGGGATGCTAGCCTATTATCTAGTTGCTGTCGCCTCCTTTTAGAAATATTTAGATAGCACACGCCGCTGATTATATTATGCAGTAGGGCTATTTATGACTACACAACAAAATATACAAATATTAAAGCGCAAATTGTTTGCATTGTGAAAAAAAGACAAAACCTGTGTTTTTTAACACGGGCTTTGTCTTTAATACGGCGTTAGCCACTTTTTTATTCCAGCAACTCTGCAATCCTATCAAACATTATTTGCACAGCTAGCCTGCTTGTTGCAAATCCGGGATATTCGCCATTCAAAACTGCCACATAAAAATTTGCGTCCATCGCGTAAAACGCAACTTCTCGTGTGCCACCGGTAAGCAAGTGATAGGTTATTGTTAACTCTGGCTGTGCCCCCGGGGCTATATCCGAGGCAAACCCTTCTGCCTGCACACCAATTACCAACTGATATAACCTTCTAAAATCTTGGTCGGATATTTCAGTGCCATTTACTGTGGGGGCAATATCCATACTATCTTCTACATGGTTTATTTCCATAAACACGTTGCGGGTTGGGTCAACTCCCGTTATCTCAACAGCTTCTACTTCCATTATGTTTATAAGGGTAAAGAATCTATCTATAAAACGGAAGATGTTTAGGTTCAGTAACGGTTCCACTACCGCAAATGGCATAGTAAATACATGCGGACGGTTTGCAAATTTTACATATATCTCATCACCGGCCATTCCGCCAAATAACAGGCGGAACGTACCAGTGCTGTCTACAAAAAATATTTCAAGTTTAGGGTCATACAATCCGTATGGCTCTAAATTTTCAGGGTTTGCATTCGCAACACCGGTTATGGCCAATTGGTTTAGGCGGTCTATAATCTCTGTTTCCAAGGCATCGGCAAGCGGCCAATTGTGCAATGGCTGCGCCATTATTAATACAGGCATGCCGGCCAATTCAGTCATGTCTGAGTCCATCGTCAATTCTATCGTCTGTCCATCGGCGGGGTCGATTAGGATATATTGCGCATGTATTGTGGCAAGCGGCAACGTAGTGTCCAACAAATACTGCGGTGGTATAAGCGCCTCCCATGCATCCCTTGCCGGAATTATATAGACATTGGGGTCGTTTGTTATTGTTACAAAACGCCCTCGCAAATCTGCGGTTTCACTGCCAATGTTAATGGTTGTACTTGTGCCGTCTGTGTATTCTACTTCCACAACAAGCGCTGGCGGGTTAAGTCCAAAATCTGCAAGGTTTAAATGGCCTTCCATTGTTTCGGTTGCGGTAATTGTTTGAGCAATTTGCACCTTAACGCTAACGCCTTCTGGGTTAAGAATAAAACTTGGATGTTCTTCCCAAGTCCATCCGGCATCGGCTTGTGCAAAGCTATGCGTACCTTCTGCGTCGGTAAACGAAACCCGCACTAACTCTGTTTCTTGCCTGCTTATAAGGTTATGCGGTTCCACAGCAACAGATATTTCTTCCGGACTGCCTTCCCCTGATAAAAAATACACAGCCGCCATTGCCGCAATGACTAAAACCACCACGCACAGGCCAATTATATTTTTAGTAGTTTTGCTCATTATTTGTGCCTCCGGCGTAGCCATATCACTAACCCTATGGCGAGTAAACCCACAGGAATAAGCCCCAAAACTACAACAGACATAACATTGCTTTGCAGCCCGGTTAACATAACGGGTGCAGAACCCGGCGGTATACGCCCCGGGATAAATATAGTAGGCGGGTGCTCTGCCAACCAGTTTAAAGAATCCCGCACAAACAGGTTATTACCGCCGCCAATAAGTTCGCTGATAATGTCAATCATTACTGCTGTGTTGCCTACAACAACAATTTGGGTTGTTACAGGCTCTCTATTTACAAAGCGATGGTCTGTGACGGCGACAGCAAGCTCAAAAGGTCCTGGTATATCCGATGGCAATTGTATTACAGAGTCACTGTTTTCTGCTCGTCCAAATGCAGAGTCAGATGTATACCATAAGGTATAGAATGACAGTGTGTTTCTTTGCACCGGTGCTCTGCCAATTTCAACTGCTCCTATTAATAGGTTAAGCATGTTGTGGCGGTTAATATTCTCGAAAATTTCATGGTCTGTATTATTTGGTAGAAGATGAAGGGGGGATTGCAGCATATTACCGGGGCTGCCTTCAAATATTATATATTGCCCAAGCGTTAACCCGTAAGCTTCCAACACAGAACGTAGTACAGGCATTTCTACCGGCGAGAAGTCTAAGGCAAAAAGCGCCCGCCCGCCGTTTTCCAAAAAGGTCAAAACTCTGTCTGCTTTGTCGCGAGTCCAATCGCGGCTTGGCATGGGGATAATTAGAATATCTGCGTCGGCAGGCACATCCCCCACCAGCAGATTCACTTCTCTTGTATCAAAATTTTCTGCCTGCAAAAAATTGGCCAGCTCCGGGTCAAATGGGATTTCTCCGCTGCCGGTTACATAGTAAACCACCAGAGATTCGGTTTGGGTAAGGCGGTGGATAGCACGAGTTATCGCAGGTTCAAAGTTAAAACTGCGATAACTTACAACTTGCCCAAATATATTTCTATTAACATCCACCATGTCTGAGGGGGTTAAAATTTGCAAACTTCTGTTGCTTTCTACAATTACACTTTCATCGGGTATGCCGCCTATATGGTCTGCTCGCTGGGCAAATTCGTGTATAAGTGCAGGGTTTAGTGTAGGGTCGCGGTGCTCTACTGTAATATGGCGGCTTGCGGTGGCATATTCTGCCAAAAGCCTGTCCAGTATCGGGAAAATATCCGGATGCCCCTGCCCAAGGCGGGTGATTAAAGTAATGTGAATATCTTCGTCCAGTTCTGCCAAAAAGTTGCGGCTGTGGTCTGTTAAGGTGAATATTTGCTCTCGCGTTAGGTCGCGTGTGTAGTTGAACCGGTCTGCAAACAGGTTAACAAACACAAACAACACAAACGCAAGCAACAAAAAAATAATAGAAAACGTGCCATAGCGGAAACGTTTAGATTTTAAGAAATCCATTACTTCCACCTCCTTTTTTCTATAACGTTAATGGTGATGTATACAAACAGTGCGATAAATGAAATGTAATACACAATATCGCTAAGGTTTAAAAGCCCTTGAGAAAAGTTTTGAAACCGTGCAAAAGCAGAGAACCATAAAATAGAACGGACGATAATACCGTCGTAGATAAAGTTATCAAAAAGGTACAAGCCGCCTGCAATGGTTATACCCAGTGCCGCAACAGGAACGGTGGCAACAATGTTGCGGGTGGCGTTGTACCAAATTAAAACAACCACAATAACCACAAGCAATACAAATACCAAAGAGGCCATTGTACTTGTGGGCATTATGGTTGCCACCGTATCTATAATAAACATTGTAAATATAGCGGCCATGGTAATAACCGCCGCAATAATTTGATTTTCTGTAAGCACGGAAATAAACACACCTACAGCTATTAATGCGATGCCAATAAACACAAAGCCTATATATGTGCCCACAATTTGCGCCAACGGCAAACTTGTATGAAAGCTTAACATCAACGGCATAACCACAGAGATAACAACAGCAATAAGAAAAAGACTAACCGCTGCAAGAAATTTACCAAGCACAATCTGCCCTACAGAAAGCGGGCTGGTGAAAATAAGTTGGTCGGTTTTTTGCCTTGTCTCTTCCGAAAAAAGGCGCATGGTTAATGTGGGGATTAATATAAAGAAGAATGTAGTGGTGCTTGCTAACGTAAAATGGAAGTTGGCAGAGCCCACCATCACATTACCAAATACAAAAAATATGCCAATGACCAATAGCATAAATGCAAGGAACACATAACCCATCATGTGGGTAAAGTAACTTAGCATTTCTTTTTTATACATTGCTATCATTGTCTGCCACCTCCTTTTGGTGCAAATTTTCAAAAGCCGTAACGTTTATTCTGTCGCCGCTTGTAACCGAAAGGAAAATATCTTCCAGCGACATTTCTGTCGGTTTCATTAATAAAATTGGCAGGTTGTTTTTTGCCATGCAGGTGAAAATTTGTTCGCGTATGTCTATGCCGTCGTTGTTGTATAGGGTAAGGTTTACTGTGTTTTCTTCTGTGGCGGGGGTTATGTTTTCTGCCTCTACTTCAGGGAAAGGTACCAGGGCTTGTAGAATTTCAGCCTCGGTGCCTTTTATTTTTACTTGGATTTTGTTCGCGCCTTTGTTGATTGTTTCGGACAGGGATTCCGGTGTACCTTCTGCAACAATTTTACCTTTGTTTATTATCATAACGCGGTCGCAAACTGCGCTTACTTCCTGCATTATGTGGCTGGAGAGTATAACCGTATGTTTTTGGCCCAGGTTTTTTATTACATCACGCATTTCCATTATCTGTTTTGGGTCAAGGCCAATGGTGGGCTCGTCCATTATTATAACTTTGGGGTTGCCTATCATTGCTTGGGCCAGGCCAACGCGCTGCTTGTAACCGCGGGACAGGTTTTTGATAAGCCTTTTGGGTATGTCCGCAATGCTGGTTTGCTGCATTACGTACTCGACTGTTTCTTTGCGTTTGGCGCGGGGGACGCCTTTCATGTCTGCTACAAAGTTTAGATACTCTATTACACGCATGTCTAAATAAACCGGTGGAGTATCTGGGAGGTAGCCTATTTGGCGTTTTGCTTTTTCCGGCTCGGCTGTTATATCTATGCCGTCTATGGTTACTTCGCCATGTGTGGCGGATATAAAGCCTGTCATAATACTCATGGTGGTGGTTTTGCCTGCGCCGTTTGGGCCTAGGAATCCTACTACTTCTCCTTGTTTTATAGAGAAACTGATATTGTCTACGGCTTTTATTTTGCCGTATTGTTTGGTTAGGTTTTTGACTTCAATCAATTTATTCAACTCCTTTGGATGGCAGTATAGCATGGTATGTAGTTGGTTAGGTGAAGAATTTGTAAACGTTTTGTAACGGGGGTGTCCGGGGCGGCGTTGCCCGTGGGAAATTGCCTTTCGCTTGTACCACCCGTCCACCCAAATACGCTCAAGCGGCGGACAAGCCGCACGCTTGAGCGTATTCGTGCGAACGTGCGGCAATCGCTCAAGACAAATTCCCACGGGCAACGCCGCCCCTGCATAAGAGGTGGGTTATTTGTGAAGAATAAAATTGGTGATTATATGAAAACGACTTTCCGTACAGACCTTGCTATGGAACTGCAACAAACTTTAACAGATAATACTGGTGTTGAAGCCTTTTCTGAAGAAGAGGGCGGTATAACTACTACTTGGGTGAAGGTAACTAACCAGGCGGGTGCAGAAAAAATAGGTAAGCCGGAGGGTAATTATATTACCTTAGAGTCTGCTCAGATGAAGGAAAACAATTTAGAGGCACATGAGCTGTTGGCGGCAACGCTTGCAGACACGCTAAGGCAGTTGAGTGATATGCCGGAAGAGGCGGCGGTGCTTGTTATTGGCCTGGGTAATCGGCATGTTACGCCGGACGCGTTGGGTCCTTTGGTGTGCGAAAAATTGCTTGTGACCCGCCATCTGCAAGACGATGTGCCGGTTGATTATATGGGCAAGCTACGTAGCGTGTGTGCGTTGGCACCGGGCGTAATGGGCATAACGGGTATAGAGACGGCGGAAATTGTAAGAGGTGTTGCAGAAAAAGTTTCTCCAGATTTGATAATTGCAATAGATGCCCTTGCGGCAAGGAGTACGAGCCGTATTAATGCCACCATACAAATATCCGACACGGGCATAAACCCAGGTGCGGGGCTAGGCAATAAAAGAACGCCCATTAACAAAGAGTCAACGGGCGTGCCTGTAATAGCAATAGGGGTGCCGACTGTGGTAGATGCAGCAACCCTTGTAAATGACGCAATGGAAAAAATACTGGAATGTGTAAAAGAACATGCCACGGAAGAAGATTCTATTTTTAGCATGTTAAAAAATATTGGGGGGCAAAACCGTTACGAACTGATAACAGAAATGCTAGACCCCTATGCTGAAAATATGTTTGTAACCCCAAAGGAAGTAGATGCGGTGATAGAACGTTTAGCGACCATTATTGCGGAAGGGTTGAATATTGCACTTCATCCTGGGCTAGAGGGTGCTGTGTACAGTTAAACTTTCTTCCCAATCAGTAAACCGTGCATACTGTAGCCGACCAAGAATGGGTTCTCGCAATGTTTGTAGATGAAATCCATCCATTTTTCAAAAATCTCATCAGTAGCGGTGTTGACTTTATCGCGGAGGATGAACGATAAACCATCTGCACTGATATTATGTGTTACATCAAGTCCTTCACTTGTTGCGTATTGTTCCATTTTTGCAGGGGTAGTTGCTTTCCATATTAAATCGCTTTCATCTCCAAAGTCGGTTAGTAATTCATCTAAGTTAGTGAGTCCATCTTCTAGTTCTGCGGCGATAACAGCGAAATAATTTATATAAGATAACACCACATAACCGTTGGGCTTGCAAACCCTTACGCACTCTCGTATAGCTTGCGTTTTTTCGTTATCCGAACCTAAATGGTATATGGCACCCATACAAAGCACGACATCAAAACTATTGTCGCTAAACTGTGATAAATCAAGAACGTTACAAGTTGAAATATCAACCAATTTGCTGGCGTGTGGCTTAGACTTTATGATGTTAACATTGTGCTCAACAAGGTCACAAGCGGTTACGCTATGTCCTTTGTCCGCAAGATAGAATGCATATCTACCTGTCCCGGCGCAAGCATCAAGAATTAAACTATTCGGTGCAAACAAGCGGTCAAAGTAACGTATGGTTGTCAAATATTCTGCTAAATGCGCTTTATCTTTGAACAGTCTGCTGTCTTCATCGTAGTTTTCGTAAAATGCTTTAATTTCATCTGACATAATATGTGCCAACTCCTTTACTTTTAGCGGAGTTATATCATACCTACCCCACATCGTTGAAGCCTTCGGTCGAATCTTCCTCCTCGCGGGCTATGTCGTTGAATTTCGGCAATTTGCGTATGGAAGGGACGAAGATAAAATAAAAAGCTGTCAATATAACAATCACGCCCTGTGCAATAAAGATATGTGCTATATCCTGTACCGCTCGCCCGATGAACGCACCTGCCAGTGCTCCCAGCGCGACAGATATGGCGATGAAAGTCGTCTGCATCGTGTCTACGCGCCCCACCATATCTTTTGGTGGGATTTTTTGTAGCAATGTGTTTTCCACGATGGCTGCCGCATTTAAGGCAATTGCAATCACCACCGTAATCCCGAGTGCCACGTAAAACGATGCGGGTAATACCAGCGCGAAGAAAATCCGCGCCACCCCCGCTAGCAGATAAAACACGAGTAATAATTGGCCTACCTTAAATTTCTTCCCCAGCGGCCCCAACAATGACGAAGCGATAATGCCACCGACCATGCCTATGACGGCGAGGATGATGTATGCCTGCGCACCCGCATGGTACTCTATGAAGGCCGGCCGGCTTACATAGGCAATCTGGCCGATGAACACTTGTACGACATCGACAACAATCAAAAATAAAAGCACATTCTTGCGTAGGAACTTCATGCCTGCGAACAGGTCTGCCCGATAGCTTTTAATCGTTTTACTTGTGGGCTCAGTTTTTACACTGACTTCGCGCAGAAACAACGAGAACAAGAGTGCCCCGGCCAAGAAGCCCGTGCTCAACCCATAAATCAGCATTGTATTTTCCCCTTGGCCCAGTACCACAAACAACAAAATAGCCAGCAAAATGCCCCCCGCCATCGATGCGATGTTAATCAATTGGTTAGCCGGTAAAATATCGTCTTCCTTGACTATGTGCGGTAATAATGCACTTCCCGCCGGTGATTCTAACATTGCCGAAATTGACATGATAATAATAATTGCAAACATAAACACAACGCCCAAATTTTCTAATAAAGGTGTGAAAGTCAACAGTGCCAGCGCACCGAACTCCAACAGCGTGGTGATGCGCATGATTTTTACTTTCTTTCCTCTGTCTACCAAGGGGCCCGCCACAAAAGAAAAAACACGTGGCGCGCTCATTAAGAACCCCGCAATACCAGTGTAAAGCGCATTCCCGTAAATTAAATGCACGCTAAGAAGCATAAACAACGAAAAAATACCATTACCCAGCGTAGAAAAAATTTGATATATCAAAAATACGCGAAATTGCCCGCTCGTTTTTAACAATGCTCCCATGGCACACCTCTTTTATATATTTATAATTAACTCTGCAATTACACCGCTTGCAGGAAACAATTCTCCAAAGCCTATGTCTTCTACCGTGACGGTAAACTCACTTGGTGAAGAAAATCTTATGCCAACACTAAGGCGGGTAACGGATTTTGGCCTTGTAGGTAGGTTTTCCAGCTTGATTATACCCAAGGTCTGTTTTTCTGTTTTGGAAAAAGGCGATTTTGCTATTGTTAGCTCTAGCGAACTTTCAACCGGTTTGGTGACTAAAACCAACTTTGCGAGGTGGTTTTGCCACCAAAAATCGCCCTTGTTTATCAACGGGATAAAGTCGGTGCCGTTTTTTATACCGATACGGCAGGTTATTTGATGGTTGTCCACTATATTAAGTGCAGGCACCTTGGTGTGGATACCCAATAAACGTGCGCCAATAAGTGCGGCGCCTTCACAATTTGCCATTTTGGGGTTCTTGTAGAATGTTACGTTTTCAAACATGGAAGAAACTATTTCTCTTGCCCATAACATTTCAAAACCGCCGCCCACACATAATACATGCGGGTTGCCGGATGAAACGGAATGTACAAACTGCCGAAAATTTTCTTTATATGGCGCAATAAAATTTGAGATTTGATGTGGCGTAACCGTGACCTGTTGGGGTGGGTGAAGAAAATTGAAATAGAACTTTAACGGGCGCAATCCGGCATTTTTTTGAAAGAGTATATCCCTTTGTTGGTAAGCAAATGCAGATAGCTGTTCTTTTTTCACGCGCAAAGACAGTAAACTGCAAAAAAAATCTTCAGCGGCCAAGTTAATTTGGGTCATGGACGTTTGGTTGCAAAACCGGGAGGAAACTGCTGTTATGCTGCCATTTTCGTAGCGGTAAAGGCCTCCTCTAAGCCCAGATGCGCCAAAATCCAGCAATAGAATATCGTTTTCTATATTGTTATCGTGAAAATAACGGGCTAACGCGCACTCTCTGCTTGAGGCAAGCGTAAGTAATTTATCGCCGTATCCTGCACCGGTAAAAACCTCTTGCAGTTCTTTTTTTGCATTTTCAGCCAGATAATCTGGAATGGTTGCAACAATGCCTGCAATTTCTGCACGAGGGTTAATGTTTTTTATGTTGCTTAGGATTTCTTTTATAAACATGGTAAGTGCGGTGGTTACATTTTTGTCTGAAGAACCAAGGCGGTTTATCAAATTATCGTAAGTAACTCCTGCACCATGGTTTAATAGTGCATATTCGCCAAACACCCACTCGCCCGTTGAGGGGATATGTTGCACCACGGTAGGCATAGAATGCTTGCCGTAACCGCCGCTTAGGTCAACGGCCTCTGGCTCGTGGTTGTGTATGCCAAAAAAGGCTAGCCCTGAGGAGTCATTCCCTAAGTCTAGCCCTATAATGTATTGGTCGTTTGTAAGTGATTTGCTATGCATAGATGGTTACCTCTGGTAAATTTACCTCGCCGCGATAACGCCGGCACGAATTATTACCTTGCCGTATTGTTTGTAACCGGTGGTAAGTGTTTTTACAATTTCGCCTTTGTTAAAGCCCTCGTGTGTTTCGGCTGTTAAGACATCGTGCTCGAATGCATTAAACAGTTCGTGCGGCTGTGGATTTATGGGTGATACGCCCCGGCTTACCAAAAGGTTTTGCAGGTTTGCAAAGGTATCGTAAAAAATATGTGCGCTGCTGGTTAATAGGGGTACACTGTGGCGCAAAATTTCTTCGTAAGTACAAACTTCGTATAATAATGTTTCTTTTTTAAAGCGGAAAAGCAACTTGTCGATTTTTTCAGTAAAGGCTGTTGCATGTTTTTTAACTTTTAAGCGGAATTGTGCAAAAACTTCTTCTTGCCCGTCAAGTGTGGGTTCGTGGGCTGATTCTCGGAATTTTTCAAAAAGAAAATCTACAGCAAGCAGCAGTTCATTATTTGTTGGCTTTATTTTTTCGGATAAAAATGCTTCCAGCATACCTGTTACTTCTTGTTGCAGAAAGCTTATGTTTTCTTGCAGGCTGTCTGTTTTTATGTTTAGAGTTTCTAAAACTGCGGGGAAAATGGCGTCGTTTTCTTCTTCTGTTTCTGCCAAAATGTAATTTAGCTTGCGGAAGGTTAAAAGTGTATCTTCTGCCAAGTTAAAATCTTGCGCAAATGTGTGGCCCGCTTCTTGCAGCGGCGCTGATTTGTCGCTTTGCAATGTATTGAAAATTAAACTAACTGGCTCTACAAGTAAATCCAAAAACCGAGCCGTTTCTTCGGGCAAGCTATCTTTAAGTTCCTCGGTAGCGGGTGCAATAAAGGTGTAATCTGCTTCGGGCGGGGGTGCACTAAGTGTTTGATGCAGTTGGTCAACTACGGGGCCTGTTTCTTGATATAACTGGCGCAGAAAGTTTAAAAATATAAATATATCTTGGTCGCACTCTGTTAAAAGTGGCTCCAGGGCTCTTACTTGCAGTTTGATTATATGCCCCAGTTCTTCCCTTTCGCGTGGGAGTTGCTCTATTATATATGCAGTATGTGTTCTTGTGCTTAGGTCGTTAAGTTTGGTTAAACAGGTTTTTAAATGTTTCTCAAAATCTAAATCTTCTAACAGTTGCAGTTGTGATTGATAAATAATTTCACTTTTTTCTTGCGATATTGGGCATGCGTCATATTCAATTGGAAGTGTGTCTTTTAACTCGGCTAACCTGGCGGTAAACACTTCCGAAATGCCTGTAAGTAGTGCTTTTGCTTCCTCTTTTTCCGGTGCAAGCTCCTCAAATGCAAGCGTAATATGCCCGTACAACCCCACAAAGGCCAAAAGACACCTATACGCAATTTCATCCACACTGCCCAAACGCGCAAAGCGAGCCGCTCTGCTTTTTAACTCATTGCAGGCGGCTTGCTTTGTTTTTTCTAGTATTAAATTATCGTGCTCATTTTTTAGCTTTTGCCACGCATCCCAAAGTAAGTCTGTTTCATATACGGCATGCATACGTTAACCCCTTTACGTAATTTGCGTCTCTAAACTGTAACGGAACGCATAAATGCGTTCCCTACAGTAGGGAGCGGATTTATCCGTTCCGTGTTTCGCATTAGCTATATAAGTCGTCTACAGATAACTCCGTAACCACGCCATCGGTAGAAAGGCTTTTAGCTGTAACCTTCAACATATTATCCTGGCTTACATTAAATACAACTTTAACTTTTTCCTGCCCTTTTTCCGCACCAGGTATGCCGCGTAGCGATGTTCCTGCAAGGCGCTTCATGCCTTCTACGTTAACGGAGGGGCTGTCCTTTGTGGGTAGTGTGCTTTCGTACACAACAATTGCCATGCTGGTTACATTATCAAAATTGGTGATAAGCGGCTCTTTTGCGTCGATGGTTAAGCCTTCTTTTGGAATGTCTACACCGGCGGGTACAATTTCCATAAAACGGCGGCCTGCAATTTCCAGCCCCAATGGATGAATAGTACGCTCGTGCACCACAGGCCCGCGTACAGTTGGCATCATAATCATGTTGCAGTAATGTGCCGCACCTTGCGAAATGGACAGCGCCGGGCTTATTTTAGACTTGTAAGGCTCCTTGCCAAACAATTCTGCAATTTTTTCTCCAACATACAAAATGGAAGAACTGCCGCCAACAAGGAAATTTTCATTGATGTCTACCGCTGTTAACCCGGCAGATTCTAGGCAGTGGTTAACGCAAACCAAAGTTTCTTCTATTAAATCTGCAACGGATTTGCCTTTGAACTTTTCAAAAGCAGTGTCAGAATCGCCAAGTTGGTTTAAACGCTTGTGGCTAAGGAAAACTTCGCGGGAAATTTCCATGTTAATGTTAACGATTTTAGGCTCTTGCAATATAGGTGCAAGGGTTATTTTTGTGGTTTTTGCTTGAGAAAGGCGTTCCTTTGCCTGGGTTGCCGCTTGCTGTAAGCGCACTAACGCAACCTTTTTTTGCCGTTTGGACACGCCGTCGTCTGCATTTTCGTCAAACAGGTCGATGGCGTCTTCCGTTAGGGTTTTAAATTCTTCGTAAACCATATCCATAATGATTTTATCTATATCGTTGCCGCCCAGGTTGTTGTCGCCATAGGTGCTTAGAATAGAAATGGCAGGTTCGCCGGCTTCTTCTGTTTTAATTTCTAGCACACAGGCATCAAAAGTACCGCCACCAAAGTCGTATACAAGCACTTTTTTGTTTGTATCCTCTGTAACGGCGTAAGAAATGGCGGCTGCCGCGGGCTCTAAGCGCAAGTAAACGCTTTCCGGGTCAAAACCGGCTAGTATTGCGGCGTCTTTTGTCATTTTCTTTTGCTTGTCGGTAGAGTTGGCGGGCACGGTGATAACGCAGCCGGAAAATTCGCCGGAAATGCCCATTTCTTCTTGGGCGTATTCGTCCGCTCTTTGTTTTAGGTAACCTAAAATTTCTCCGGTAACTTGCTCTGGGGTGAATTCGTAGTCCTTGTCGTCTACATTAACGGTGAGTTTGGCGTCGCTGCCCAGATAGCGTTTAATTGAAAGAACGGTAGAGAACGGATAAATAATGGCCGCCTCTTTTGCTTGCACACCGAATATACGGCAAAGTTTGTTTTCGTCCTCCGGGTCGGTTTCAAACTGAATGGCGGTTGGGAAGATGTTTGAGCCATCTATTGGGATAGTCTGTGCCTCGCCATCTGTAAAATTGTAGATACTTACAACCGAGTTGGTTGTACCAAAGTCTATGCCCAGGAATAAGCCGCGTTCTGTATCTAATCCTAAAGTACCCATTGTGTTTCCTCCTTCGAGTTGTCTTGGATTTTTGCACGGTGAAGCTTGTGCGAAAATCCTTAGATTCTTTCTAAGATATACGTTGGCAATGCTTACAAAGTTTCTGCCTGTGTTGCAATATCGACATATCGGTTTAACTCTTCCCTAGTGTAGCTTGCAACAAGCTCTGTCATCTTAGTAGTATCGTTATTATTTTCTCGATAATGATTAAAACAAGCGTAATACTTGCCTACATCTGAAAATTTTATATTAATGGGAGGATAGCCATTGCTCATTAAGTCAAAGTTAAGCAGTAGCCTCCCTACACGCCCGTTGCCGTCTATAAATGGGTGAATTGTTTCAAACTCCAGGTGAAAAAGTGCTACACGCTCTACGATATGAAGGCGTTGCATTTTGTTATAGTCCAGCATTAGTTTTTCCATTTTTAAAGGTACTTGGTATGGTTGACATGGATAAAAATTTCCTATGCGAACGGGAACTTTTCTGTATATGCCTTTGTCGCTTTGCCTATCCATCAAAACAAGGGTGTGTATATCTTTAATTATTTTTTCTGACAGAGGGGCTTTGTTTTTAACCAGTTCTTCTACGTAATAGTATGCATCTTTATGGCCAACAGCTTCTAAGTGGTGTTTAAGAGGCTTACCACCTATTGTAAAACCTTCTTTTAGCACAAGGGCCGTTTCTTCTAATGTAAGTGTGCTGCCTTCTATTGCGTTTGAATTGTAGGTATAGTCAATCATAAAATCTTCCGACAACCGCCTAATGCTTTCCGGAGATAGTGGCCGCAAGGATTTTAACTTGGCATGGAGCCGGTCAAGTTCTTTAAACATCTCCTTGGTTTCTCCTTTTTATTCTGGCAAACAAAGTCTCTATTCTTTCACGCCTTGCGGCGGTTTCTTCATTATCAATGTGCCATTTGCAATTTGAAAAAAACAAAGCATCCCCCGGCTTTGCCACAGCGGGCAAAACCTCACGGGGGATGCTTTTTGATTTTAAAATTTCATTTTCAAGCACAGCAAAATTTTCTTCAAACCTGTCTATAACCCATATATTCTTATCTGATGATAATGTCTTCGCCATTGGTTACCATCCTCACTGTTCCAAACTGGTCTGTGCGGTACACGATAATGTTGCGTGAGTTTAACCTGTCTACCACTTCCCGGTGGGGGTGGCCGTAGCGGTTGTTTGCACCAACGGAGATAACTGCCGCACGGGGATTTACTGCGTGCAAAAATGCTTCGGTAGTAGAAGTGCGGCTGCCGTGGTGCCCTACGTGCAGAACACTGGAAGAAAGGGTTTGGCCGCTTTCTAATAACCACCGCTCTTGCGGTTCCTCTGCATCGCCTGTGAATAAAACGGAGGTGCGTCCGTGCACAAGGCGCACAATAACACATGCATTGTTAATGTCGGTACCGGGTGGGTTTGGTGGCCCCAGAATATTTAGTGTAATGATACCGGCCTGCAAAACATCTCCGGGGTTGGGGATTGTTAAGGGTATGTTCTGTGCTTCTATTGTTTCCAAAAACCGTTCAAAAGTAACGGTGTTGTGCATAACATCGGGCATTACAACGCGGCCTACTTCCAATTGGCTCATTACTGCTACAAGGCCGCCAATATGGTCGCTGTGGGGGTGGGTGGCTATAACATAGTCTAGCCGCCTTACGCCGGCGTCCCGCAGGTAGTTAAGCACTGTGTTGCGCTGGGCATGCTCGCCGCCGTCTATTAAAACAGCGTGATTGGCCGAGCGGATAAGCACGCTGTCGCCTTGCCCCACATCTATAAAGGAAACGGCTATTTCGTTGTGCTCAAGTACAAGGTTTGGGTCGCGCTGAAAAAGAACATCGCCATAGAAAAAATATATGAGGGCAAATGCCAACACAAATAACATAGCAAAAAAGAAATTTTTGCCGTTGCGCCTTCTTCTGCGCCGCCTTGGCCTTCTTCTTACTGCACGGGTGGGAGTGCTACGCCTTGGTGCCAAAGTCTACTCTCCTGTGCCATAGAAATATGTCTCTTGCTCTGCGGTTAAAACATCCAGCCCTAGCCCCATGGATTTACATTTCATTATAGAAATTTGGCGGTCTACCTCTTCGGGGATGAAATATAGTTTGGGGTCTAGGTTTTTGCCGTTTTCTGCAATATATTTTGCGCCCATGGCTTGCAGGGCAAAACTCATGTCCATGATATCTGCGGGGTGGCCGTTGCCTGCCACTATGTTAACCAGTTTGCCTTCTGCAAGCAGGTTAAGGATGCGGCCGTCTTTCATATGGTAGCCGTCTATAAAGTTGCGGCGGGATTCTACTTTTGTGGACATTTTGCGTAGCGCTTTTTCGTTCACTTCTACGTCGAAATGCCCGGCGTTTGCTAGGAATGCGTTGTGGCGCATGACTTCAAAGTGGCGGTCGGTTATAACGTCGTTGCAGCCTGTAACGGTTACGAAGAATTCGCCTATTTTTGCCGCTTCGTCCATTGTCATCACACGGAAACCGTCCATAACGGCTTCCATTGCGCGCCATGGGTTAATTTCGGTAACAATGACGCGTGCGCCAAGGCCTTTTGCGCGCATGGCTACGCCTTTGCCGCAGAAGCCGTAACCAGCAACTACTACGTCGCGCCCGGTTAACATTACGTTGGTTGTATACATGATGCTATCCCAAACAGATTGGCCGGTGCCGTGCACGTTATCAAATAAGTGCTTGCTGTCTGCATCGTTAACGCGCATCATTGGGAATTTTAGGCTGCCCTCTTTTTCGCGTGCTTTTAGGCGGGTAATGCCCGTTGTGGTTTCTTCACAGCCGCCTAGTAGGTTTTCGGCATATTCTTTGCATTCGCCGTGAAGAAGGCCAACAAAGTCACCGCCGTCGTCTATTATGATATGCGGTTTGAATTCTAAGGTTTTTTTCAAATGCTGCCAGTATTCTTCTTCGGTTGCGCCGTGCCAGGCGTACACTTTGTAACCTTCGGATGCTAATGCGGCGCAAATATCATCTTTGGTGCTTAGTGTGTTGGAGCCTGTTATGGCAACGTCTGCACCGCCGGATGCTAGCACTTGCCCTAGGTAAGCGGTTTTTGCCTCTAGGTGAACAGATATGGAAATGCGCAAGCCTTTGAATGGCTGCGTGCGTTTAAATTCTTCTTCTATTTGGCGCAAAACGGGCATGTATTCTTTTACCCAGGCAATTTTGCGTAAGCCCTCCGGGGCTAGAGATAGGTCACGTACTATGCTCATTTGGATGTTCCTTTCTTGAAATAACGTTGTATCAATAATACAAGGAATTCGCAGACGCGTCTACGATTTTGACAAAATCTAAGACTTGTTCATAGTGACTTTTTATTCGATTAGTGTAAAATACAAATATATTACACGGAAGGAGAAAGAAAAATGAACAAACAACCCCAAGTAGACCAAGAGTTTAAGGCTCTGATGCCGCCCCTAACAGATGAGGAGTACCAACAGTTGGAACAAAACATCTTATCCCGCCGCAAATGCCACGATGCTATTGTGCTTTGGAATGGCACAATAGTAGACGGCTTCAACCGGTTTTGCATATGCGTTACGCATGGTGTCGAATTTGAAATTAAAGAGGTGGAATTCGACACACGAGATGATGCAAAACTGTGGATAATTGAAAACCAGCTGGGCAGGCGTAATTTAAATGCCGCGCAGAGGATTGAGCTTGCACTGTGCAAGGAGGAGACGTTGCGGGCGAAGGCTAAGCAGAACCAAAGCCTTGCCGGACAGGAGAATTACAGGGCTGGTAAGCTTTCATCCAAAAGGCCGAATGAAGAGCCGGTAGCTGTTTGGGAAAGCATTGCGGAAGACGCAAATGTAGGATTCGGCACACTGCAACGCTATAAACAAATAAAAAACAGCGACAAGCCGCAACTATTGGAACAAGTACAAAACGGCGAACTAAAAATAGGCACTGCGCACCGTATGCTAATGCCGGAAATTGAAAAACAGTTTATTCAAATAGATAAAATGTATTCATACATTAAAGCGCATTTGCCGTTTGAAGATGAAGAACGGAACAACCATATTCACGAACGGATTAACCAGTTGGCAGAGCAGATAAGGAGGTTGCTAGAATGCATATATTAAAGATAGACCCCGAGTTTAAAAGTATGATACCACCCTTGGCAGAAGAAGAGTTTCAACTACTAGAGCAAAATATTTTGGCAGAAGGTAAATGCCGCGACGCTATTAAAGTGTGGCGCGGTTATATAATCGACGGGCACAACCGGTACCAAATTTGCCAGAATCACAATATTCCATATAGTGTGAAAAGCATCCCGCTTATGTCCAGAACCGATGCGCTGGTTTGGATTGCCGACAACCAACTGGGCCGTCGCAACCTTGCGCCGGCTATGCGGATAGAAATTGCTGCGCAAAAGATAGCGCTACAACAGCAGGGAGGCGACAGGCGCAAGCAAATAGCCAACGCAGCCGGTGTAGGCGAGAAAACAGTGTATAAATATATGAAAATTGCGGGCAGTGGCGCGACAGACTTGATAGAGCAAGTAAGGCGCGGCGAGGTGAAAATAGATGCGGCGCATAAGAGCTTGTATATGAATACAAAAACGGTTGAAGTATTGTGCAGTGGTTCTGATGTGCAATATGTTAATGCGCTTTTTTATACAAATAAGATAGAGCAGATGTATGCATTTTTGAAAGCGCATAGCCTGCCGGCGCTTGATGCGAAGGAAGTGGGATTGGTTAAGAAGCTGTTGGAGGCGCAGCTTTGTGTAGTAGAGAGCATACTTTAAATACTTTGCGGAAATTTGATTTCATCAAGATACATCTTAATGAAATATCAAATATGGCTTGAAAATAAGATGTATCTATGGTGTAATAATTCTATTACTCACCTTGGAGGCGTATATGATTAAAAGAGAAGAATACATGAGCCGCATTCGTCCATTTATCGGCAATGAGCTTATAAAAGTGCTGACGGGTATGCGCCGTAGTGGTAAGTCTGTCATGCTTGAGTTGATTCAGCAAGAATTGATAGCGCAAGGCGTTTCTGATTCACAGTTCATCCGATATAACTTTGAGGATATGCGTAATGCCCACCTATGCACAGCAGAAGCCCTGCATAAAGAAATAACGCAAAGAGTCTCAGAGATTAAAGGCAAGGATTTTGGCACAAGTTCCACGGTGCAAAAATCCAAGGATTTTGGCACAAGCTCCACTGTACAAAAATCCAAGGATTTTGGCACAAGTTCCACGGTGCAAAAATCCAAGGATTTTGGCAC
>Ga0123355_10003579_pt1 | contig 22349 bp, 11 predicted proteins | sample TergutEmb28metaG_3_FD_89872 | JGI IMG/M metagenome (GOLD analysis project Ga0123355, IMG submission 89872) | Embiratermes neotenicus P1 segment gut microbial communities from Petit-Saut dam, French Guiana - Emb289 P1 | ecosystem: Host-associated > Arthropoda: Insects > Digestive system > Gut ... | reverse complement strand
TAAGTAAGTAAGTAAGTAAGTAAGTAAGTAAGTAAGTAAGTAAGTAAGTAAGTAAGTAAGTAAGTAAGTAAGTAAGTAAGTAAGTAAGTAAGTAAGTAAGTGAGTGAGTGAGTGAGTGAGTGATTGTAAATACCAAATTTAATATTTCCTTTGCACCAAGATAAAATCGAACCCGGTCCCGTGGAAAGAGAGTAATCTTGCGTAATGCTATATTTAACACAAGTTATAATTCTAATTACAGCCACAACTTCTGTTTAAAAGTTCCGATATTATGCATGTAGAAGGAAAACAATGTTTATTACTTCTGACATTTATCATTGTGCTATCTGTAGGTTTATAGCTTTGGACACTAGATATGTATGTATAACGGTCGACAGTGCTCTTTACCTGCTGTATTTGAACATCATGGGTTCTGAGTGACACAGCATGGTAAAAAACATTTTTCATCAATAGGTCCTTGTATGTTCCACTGGACTTCACCTTTCCACGTTTGTAACAGTCACCGTAAACAAAGAACGAGTATATTTTTAGTCTGCCAGCTCCCGGTAGTACCTAGTTGGCTTTTCTGCACAATAACCTGACACCCACGCACTCAGCCTACCGTGTACAAACAACCTTTTGTCATATGGTACCGGAAATTACTTCACCTCTCACCTATGTCGAAACAGGAGGAAGCCGATCATTTTGAGATTCGGTTCCGTCGTTTATGAATATGACCAAAAGTCTCTGAAAAAAAAAAAACTTAAGAAAATAATGCCATCTTAAATGCTTGACTCTTAACATGTCATGCACTGCTACAATATATATTGAGCGCGCGGTGGCGCGGTTTGTTGAGGCACTGCACTACCAGCCGGAAGGTCGCGGGATCGATTTGTAATGGGGTCATTGAGATTTTTCGTTGACCTAATCCTTCTGGCCGCGCTATGGCCCTGGGGTCGACTTAGCCTCTAACAGAAATGAGTAACAGGGATATCTTCTGGGGTAAAGGCGGCCGATGCCTAGGGCTGACATTACCACCTTCTCGTGCCTGGAGCCCTAAGGGCATGTCGGAGCCTGTAATGGGATAGCTTTTTACTGTTATATATATATATATATATACACACACACACACACACACACACACTACCACTCAAACGCTGCCGCCATCGTCATCATCATAATTATCATAAACAGCAGAAGTAACAATGGCACTCAGTGATCTGCATAGTTCTGAAAGATTGCGCTTACAGGCCTTGCATTGTTCTCAGAATAAACCGGAAGTATTTTTAAATACTATTGAAATGAAACTTTTGCTTTATCCTAAGTTGGAAGGCTTATTTAAAGTGTTACTACGTCACAACTACTCGCGGTTTAGAAATACAGATAGATGTTGATTGGAATATGACCAACGATATTTTGCTTTCCCTGTTGGATTTGAATAAATGAAACAAACTTCTATGAAACACAAAACTCTAAGTAAATCTGCTGCATATAAAGAGATCACATTTAGTGTTCGCAGGCTTCAATGACGGAATGAAGGCTAGAAGGTCCCGCGATCGGTAAAGATGATCAAGATTTACTGTGATGTTTCTCGCCCCCCCCACCAAAGTTAGTACCCAAATTCCACGTTGCAGCTCTCGCTTCCTAGACAGTTTTTCTGTTATTACCATTAGCATTCCGCCCGGGTACAGCCCTCCCAATACATTATCAAAAGTCTTACCTAAGAATATAAATTCTGAACTTCATGTTTTTTGTGCCGTGCATTGTGATACAATTATGTAATGTTAACCAACAAAATGCAAACTTTCTAAATTCATTTTTTTAAATTCAATCCTTCGTGCCTTCTACATGTTTCGAACAGGGATCCTTCCACTTGCTAGACTGCTTACACAGATGCATGGAAATCTGCTATAAAAACTGCATGCCCGAATGGTCTTCCTGTTGATGAACACATGTTGTTCGAAACATGTAGAGGACACGAAGAATTTAATTTAGAAACATTAATTTAAAAAGTGTGCATTTTTTCGTTAACATTATATAATAAAAACTGCTGAAGTTTTGTTCCTGCTGCATACTCACAACAGCCTACTTCCCATCACTTTACCTTCTTCACTTTCCAAAGTTACCCGTCTTTTCCAATGTACCTTTGAAGAGCCTCGATAGCCTAGGCGATATGGAAATTAGGATACGGGCAAAAGAAAAGAGCAGTCATGGTTCGAATACTGTCAGTGGTACAGGATATTTCTCCTCTCCAAAGCTCCCAGACAGCTGTGGGACCTACCCAGCCTCCTATGTAGTGCAAACAATGGCTCTTTAACCGAGGACAAAGCGGTGGACCCTGAAGCTCAACACTCAATTTCACTTACATGTTAGAAAAAAAGTGGAGTTATGACTCCACTCTCCCATATGTCGTCCTAGGGCGCACAGGGACAAATTTACCGGTACCATCTACAAACCTACTGTACCAGAAGGACGAGCGGAATCGGTGAACATATGGCAATTTTCTTTAACAAATACGTGCCTCTAAAACTACCTCCCCCTCCACATTCTTTTCTCCCACCGTATGTCTGTCTCAATTCTCGTGTTTTAAAGTTTTATGTTATTTCTTAGAAACAAATTAATTAGGATATTTCTTGACTCCGCAAAACTTATTTTGAATAATTACGAAGATTAAAATATGCTGCTTTGCGATTTACATATATTAAGCAAAACAGTATGAAATGTTTATGTACTGTCTTTCTTGATGCTTGTCTCGTTCTTATTTGACGGATCTGCATTCGTGTAATTAGATCTTATGCATTCCAGATATTTAAATTTCGAGACTTTGAGATAATTTATGACTATTTTAGTTCGTATCCGATGTTTCCTTCCTTTCCACCGTGTTTCATATATATTATAAGTAACGTAGATGGAATAGGTTCGTTTCAGTCATAATTCTCAGCCCCAGATGGAATTTGAAACGAGCATGCTTATTGACACTATTTTACGAAGTACTATAATTTGTTACACTGAAAATACTTGTAAGAACATACGAGAGAAATGTATTCAGGAAATGTTACAATAAGTACATAAAATATATTGTAGTTAAAGTTTATTTTCTTTATTAACCACTTATCCCTTTATTTGCTTATTTTTTTATTCCCTTTTAGGGATTGCACAGCTTTTCAGCAGTCCATTTTTTGACTGTTCATAAACATTTAATTCTCCGTATTTTTACGTGTTAGAATAAACATTTTGTAATGGAACTTCTTAAAATTCCCGACTTTGTTCATTTTCAGCCATACTCACCAGCTGAACTGAGCAGTTGTTTTGCCTAATCTTGTTGGGAAATGGTGCACCTGAACTGGAGTATAAAAGGGTACAGGCTTGGCACTTTAAAAATACATAAGTCAACATAGGTTTAAAGTCACAGTGTTTACTGAAGTCTTTTCATAAATGTCAAATAAACAGTTTCAAAAACTTCTACGTTCTTTCTGCTGAAGTTGTAAATTATATTTTAATGCCATAGTACACAACTTTATGATTTATATTTTAGAAAGCCACCCTTCCCCGCTGAAGCAAAAGATGCTGCACGTCGAAATTGAGTGTCGCCATGTTTCTTGATGTTCCATGCAGATACTAGTGTTGCCACATTTACTCGTACTTTCCAGAACAGATAAAAAGAAGCCAATATTATGAGTTCTTTTTGTGGTTCTGAGACATGGATTCATATATATATATATATAAGAATGACCATCAAGATGCACACCTTTTGTCAATAATTTATTCCAATTAAACTACCCTCTACATGTTTCGAGCAAATAATTATTCATCATCAGGAGGTTACTTCTGTACACGCAGTACATAACATTTTAACACGCATCTATGGAGTGTCCAGACGCTAACACGATGTGATTGGACACTCCATAGATGCAAGGTAAAATATTATATGCTGCGTGTACAGAAATAACCTTCTGATGATGAACATTTATTTGTTCGAAACAAGTAGAGGATAGTTTAATTGGAATAAATTAGTGATAAAAAGTGTAAAACTTGTTGGTCATTCTCACGTATATGTTTCACGATGCACAGTTCAGAGAATGTAAGTAAAATGGGTTCATATATTGACTGTATTCTGAAGTAGACCAAAAATGCTTGACATAACAAAAGAATGTATTATATTTGTGTGAATTTGTAGATATACCAGGGGCTGGTGAGGAAACTGTAATGAAGTTTCGAATTCAATAAACTTTGGGAAGTTTCTTGTGAAGATGAGCAACGATCAGAATCTGAAAGAGTCTGCTGCATGGAAATAATTAGATTTTAGTTGACTTCACCAAACAAGTTGTAACGTATAACTGTATTCTTTTCACATTTTGGTGAAAAAGCTTCTAATCGAAAGAGTTGCTGCTTGTGCTTTTTTTGTTTGCGTGAACGCCAGTGAGACCAGGTTTTCTTCAAGAGAGTTAACCAACCATATGAGCACCATTGCGTAGATGAGTGATTGCAATCTGCTGAATGTGAAGAGTTAGGTAACTTATAGCCGGTGGGTTGCGTTCGGTCCCATTGGCCTGAACACGCTATTGAAACAAGAGCAAAACAAAATAGTGTGATGTTATCCATAGCATCCTGGAGGGGATCTCAGCTGCACTGATTGTGCAATGAATGTATGTTTTAGACTACTTCGCTTCTGACGAATATGTGCGTAACTACATACGCACTGTTAATATTTTTTAACGACCAACGAACTGCATAATATGTTAATGACTTGTTTGTATTAAAATAATTGATTCCAACATGTTTCTATCCTTGGGATGTTTTATATACAATTACGTGATATGTGTATTCCTCGATAATGATACCGCCGTTGGAGCTTATTATTTTAGTATAAATAATAGTCATAAACCTATTATGCATTGAGTTTATTGTTAAAAATATTATCAGTTTACGAAATGAATAATATAAAATTAAAACCCGTTACAGTGTACTTATATACGTATATATATATGTAATACATATATATATATATATGTAATACATATATGTACACTGTTTATGCGTGTGTGTGTGTGTGTGTGTGTCTGTGTGTGAATGCGCGCTCTCTTGGTCCACGCGGTGTAAAGCTAAGTATGTAATTTGTTACATTTTCTTCTGCGAAGAACGTAGTAAATTTGGCCGACGGGTCTGCCCTGTAGGTCACGTGACAAAGGCAGGATATTTGTTTGGTTATGTTCGCCAGTGCCTATCATTGTACAACACAAGTGACTAGGCCCTGGTCTCGCGTTTGACAATTTCACCTTCACGAAAGCAACAGATGGCGTGTGTGAATGCTCGTGCTTACCCCGTATAGTGACAAATTCTTGCACGTCTGCAGCTTAACTCCGTACTGCTGTGTGCAACTGTGGGGGTAATAAGCAATGAATGCAAGCAATGAAGACACCAATTCGTCGTCTAGCAAAGGTGGAGTTCAGAACGACTTCGTTTATTTAAAGATTTTTGTTGGAAAATCAGTGGCACTTGTTCTCAGGTTATGGGTCGAGGGCCAGATGAGTACTTGGAGGCGACCGAAGGCTTTCTTCCTTTAAAGTAAACCATAACTGTAAAATAAAGGAGAAAGCAATAATTTGGGGACGATGGTGATTGACGAGAATAAAGGAATATTGTTAGTCGTAAGGACAAGTTAGGAGCTGAAGAATAAAAAACCAACTAGATGTCACTTGATATTGTATTCACTTCTTATAGGCTCAACATGTTTCGATCACTACTATGCCCATCATCAGGGGTTCGTGACTATGATGTTGATTACCACATTGGTCGTTTCGTTCTTGGTTTGCCGTATGTTGGAGCTTAGGTGCAGTTAGGCTGGAGTAGTGTCCGGGCTGCAGGCTAAAGTCTGCAGCCCGGAAAATGTGGTAATCAACATCATAGTCGCGAGCTCCTGATGATGGACCTAGTAGTGCTCGAAACATGTTGAGCCTATAAGAAGTACAATAAAATATAAAGTGGCATCTAGCTGTTTTTTTATTCTTCAGTTATCACAATGATGCACGGTCTAATAAACATCAGATTCGCAATTTAGAGCTATAAAGAACGGCACTTTCTAAAGGTGGGTAAGCGGTGGCCCAGTTGGATGAGGCGCTGCGCTACAACCCGACAAGTCGCGGGTTTGATTCCCGGTGGGGTCATTGGGATTATTCATTGACGTAATCCTTCCGCTGTAGACGACTCAGCCTCTAATAGAAACGAGTACCAGCGGTATCTCCTGGTTGGGGGTTGAAGAAGGGAAGGTGCGTAGGCCCTGACAACCTTACCACCTTCATGTGCCGATCGTCTAGAAATACTAGGAGCCTCTCTGGCGTACACAGTGACAGCTTCTCTACCTTTTATATTTTAATAGGAATAATAAATATCATCATTGATTTACTGTAACATTTGTGAAGCGAAATGTCTCATTAAGGACTGTATATCCGGAGCTCGTTTACCAGAATGGAGACTGACTTTTTTACTTCGGTCACATGCCACCGATTAGGCTCTGAGTTCAGTCCGGGCTCCTACCCATTGACATGGCGGGCTATGTCCCCAGGCGTTGGGACTCTGTAGATTGGCGATGACCATTCGCTTTCGTAACAGAATGCGCTGATCTTTGCTTATTTTCTTTCCTCCCGCACATCTTCTTGGCGTTGCGCGTATATGAGTTTGTTAATTAACTCCAGAGACCAGAGAAACAATTGTCATTCACCCATCTATTCGAAAAATCGCCCTTCCCTTTTATTGTTATCTGAAGGCTGCCTATCATATTCACAAGATCCCACCACTGGAGCCTCTCCTTTAGCCGCAGTCAACACCTTCACACTGTTTGCGTAAGGTTAGCCTCCCATCTGCACCTAAGCCTTTCAAAATTATTTCCATTCAAGATTTCCAATCCTGTTCCTCATTTGTGTGCTACACTCTCACCCAATCTCACACACCTTGATTTGTTCACTCTAGTAGTATGTGTGAAAGCTACAAATTATAGACAGTCTCATTAAGAAGTGGTTGTGGTGGTGGTGGTAGTAGTAGTAGTAAAATACGCGTATGGAGATCTTCATCTCCGGCTTGTCGAACCGAAACCTTTCGACATGAAACATGGTTGTGTGAAGTGATGTAATATCACTTCTCCATTTCTCTAAAGAAGTATGTTTTTCCGAAGTGTTACAGGTTTGTTGCTTTATTTAAGTGCGAAACCTGTTTAATCGTATCTGTGACCACGGTACGAACTGAATATTTGAACCTATGATGGAGGAAGTGGCAGTATAAAAAAAAAAAACTTGCAGTGAGAGTCTTAACAAATATACTTTACGCGAAGTGATCAAATGAAGAAACGCAGAATGGCTTCGGAATTTTGACTGGTAAGCTATAATGTTGCATTTCACTTTGGGAAGCCTAAGTGTAGACTGGAGTGAATACTGCAATATACTTTTTTTTTTCATCTCCCAGTATCACTGCAATCTGTCCGAGAACATTCAGCAATCGTGTTTGACGGTCACTATTAACGGCATGTAGGAAATACATCCAGTGATGTATCTCCTATATTAAGCTCAATCACATTGATTGGGAATGGTTCCTCATTCATGAGGTTTTCTAGATCACACACAACGACGCACCACAATCGGTAGGACTCATCTGGACGAGTGATCAGTTCGTCGTAGAGACCTCTACCTGACAACACAAAACACTCACAACAGACAGACTTCCATGCCCCCGGTAGGATTCGAAATCACAATCCCAGCAGGCGAGCGGCCATAGACCGACGCTTTAGACCGCGCGGCCACTGCGACCTGCTGCAATAGAACTTAAAGAAATTTTTCAGTCTCAGGGTTGGAGCTCGTACACCAGCTAGTGAATTCCGTAATGGCGCTGTGGGTAACACTGAAGACCCGGGAATGGGATGCACGATTATGAACTCCCCACGGCTCTGCTCCTTGGAGTTTGTCTTCGTGTTATCACGAAACGTTACGCTTTCGTTAATTGTCACAGATAGTTGGCGTCACAAGGAAACGACACCATAACGAATAGCTCACTGGAAATAAGATGGCGGCTTGATGGTGGGAAAAAGGCACACAAACCATACTAGTGCTTCTCTCTGTCCGTACCTTAGTTTATGTCTCATTACGAACTATAGCTATAACGTCGCCATCTAGATATTGAAGTCAAAACTACTTAACTGACCCATGGTCGGTCACGAGCTACGTGATTCTCTGCTGTAGCGTCACCGGCATCCCAACAAACAACAATGAATATTTTACTCGATTAAAGCCGTGTGGTAACGACAAGCAGAACTTACTTCAACATTAAGAACTTGCTAAATGTTATTAACAGACTGTGTTTTAGTTCTTCGTACGATGATTAAAAACGACAGCGACTTTTTAGATGCGTTCGCAAAATTGCGAAAAGTGGCTATTAGCTTCGTCATATCTGTCTATCTTCTTTCCGTCCGTCCGTCCGTCCGTCCGCATGGAACAAATCGGCTCCTACTGAACGGATTTTCATGAAATTTGATATTTGAGTATTTTTCGAAAACCTGTCGAGAAAATTCAAATCTGATAAGAATAACTTGTACTTTACATGAAGACCATTGTACATTTTTATCAAATCTCGCGCATTTCATCTTAGAATGAGAAATGTTTCGAACAAAAGTTACAAAGAAAATCAAAACACACATTTTGTTATTCAATAACTTTCATCGAAAATCGCGCCTTTTAAGAAATAATGTGGAAAAATATTGTACAGCCGGAGACAGGCCATGCAGCACATGCGCGTTGCTTGTTGGATACCTAAGGCTACAAACACACACACTCAAAACATGTAATCCTTAATGATTTTTCACGGCAACAATGGTTTCTCGAACGGGCCTCAATGTTACATTTTTCGTACATTGCCTTTCTTGTTTCCTTATGCAGCAAGTTTTCTACAAGACAGGTACTGAATGTTTTAATGCTGTTTGACTTAAGTTCAGGCTCGAAAGGTTTAATACATCTTTCAGTTCCTGGCGTGAGGAATTACACTTCGAATGGAATTTTTCAGTGTATAACAACTTTTGTGTTCTATCTTTTACCGGCATTAGCCGTTATTTATTGTAGAATAAATCCACTGTTCGGGGGATCGCAGTAGCACAATGGTTAAGGTGCTGCGCTACAAATCGGAAGGTCGCTGGTTCGATTCCAGATGGTGTCATTGGAATTTTTCATTGCCGTAATCCTTCCGATCGCACTATGGCCCTGGAGTCGACTCAGCCTCTAACAGAAATGAGTACCAGGAGTATTTCTTGGGGGTAAAAGTGGCCGGTGCTTAAGGTTGACAACCTTACCACCATACTGGGCCATTGTCACGTAATCTGGGAATCTTAACTTCCTGGAACCCTCTGGGCACCTCGGGCCTGTAATGGGGTTGATGTGCATTTTTAAATCCACTGTTCACAGAAGTAAAGACAGACATGAAGTTTCCCCTGTCCACAACATGAAGGTCTATAGGTGGAAAAGAGGTGCATTTCCACTCATTCTTAACCTCGGCACTAGATGGCGGTGAGTGTTACATTGCATGACCCGTAGAAAGAACAGCCGGTATTCGTTGAATAGGAACCTGATTGGACCCCAGAGCCGTTCTGGACGTTTTTAAAGAGAGGAAAATCTCTATCCACTTAGGTATATTATCTTGAACACCAAAATATTTTTGCAGCTTTTTGCGTTACTATGGAGAACCTGGTATAGTGCAGTCCGTATAGCGACTAGGCGACAGGCTGGGTGGTATGGAGGTCGAAGCCTGGCAGAGTGCAGATATTTTCGCTTCTCCAAAACTCCGAACCTGCTGTAGGGCCAACCCAGCCTCCCACTATAGGTCCCTGTGTTCTTTGCCGATGATACAGGGTCCGGGGAGTGATGTTGACCGAGGCTATGAATGAGTGGAGCTACACCTCTGCTCCCTGTATATGCCTTCCTGACACGGACTGGAACAGTTTTGCCTTTACTGCTAACCTTTTTGCGCTACAAGGAGTTCCAAAAATTTTATGAAATTCATTCCAGCCTCCAATCCAGGGAAAATTGAGTGACGTTTCCCTGTGGTTGAAGGAAACGGAGACTGAAGGTAAACATTCTCTTCCGTCTAGTGCCAAGGGAAGAATATTTAGTGCTCTGATTAATTCTTTACGGTTTTAATGGCGCCACCTTTTAGTACAGGGGTAAATTTTACGGCGCCTTATGGGAGTTTTATACTGAATTGGTGGGATATATGACCCTATCCTTTATCACTGAAGATTCTGTCTATCTTCTCCTAAAAGTTGAAACCGATCACGTGACTTCTATCTGGTGCCGATAGGTGTCTTGGGAATTTTACATCTTCGTTACTCCTATCCCTTCATGGCGTGTTACTTAGACTAAGCAGCAAATTTACTCCTCTGTCGTAAACATATTTATGTCTACGTTGTTAACTTTATGACTGCTATTTGTTTTTGTGAGCACCGAATGCAATATCTGGAAGTGACTGACTGACACACCTGATACTGCTCGGAAGTGCGACATACCTCCTATAGCATTTCACAGCTGTTTGCTGTGTCCACTGATAGGCTTCTGTTGGGGCAGAGCAGTATGAGCTGTGTCTCTCTGACGTCCAAACTGTACCGTATCTGTAAACAAAGCTTCTGCCTACAATGGAAGCTTTGAAACTGCCACGTTTGAGATGTAAAACAATTAATTTGCACACGAAGATACAGTTAATGAGCGAAATGAATTATTTATATTCCTGTCACACGGAAGCAGTGATTGAAGCCCCTTTCATTGGCGAGATTTCTTGAAGGCATTACATGGTACATATTGATTTTGTGACATTATTGTGTTGGCCAATTTTTTTGTGTCTGAAAAAGAGACATCGCCGGATATGTTATGCAATACAAGTCTTTACCTGAACACAGTGCTTTGTAGAAGTGTATATAATTTCTCTGATATTTCTTGTTGGTTGGTTGCTAGACTAATGAATTATTCAGAGAGAAAAACAAGTCTGTGCTACTAAAAATATTTGTTATCACGGAATTCGATACCAAAAAATCGCATCGTCAATACAATTTTTATTTTAGAAGCTGGTGCAAATGTTGATTCTGAAAAGGAATGCCGAAATCCAGTGTAGGAATTATATTTGTATAAAGTCGACGCAAGGTACTGGTGAAGACTCCCGTTGTACGAGTTTTCGTTATCCGCGTTTTCGTATATCAGTGTTTTTGTCCTACCCTTCTAACGTCCCGTGCGCCATGTGAGAAATCTGTGGCTTCTGGCACACTAACGAGTCTCAACGTGTCGAATCGAGTCTGACTTGCTACGTTACTGGAAAGGCAGATCCAATCTGTTATATCACACTGGGCAAGTCAATTGGAGTCTGCATGTCCGATGTTAAACTCCTTCTACTCTAGTTTTTTTTTTTAATGCCCTATTTTTCCTCTTGACGTTTTCAGCAAAGGGTGACTGTTTAAGATTACTTCTGCAGTTTTGGCTCTTTTATCATCTTTAATTTTTAAATTTGTGAATGCTTCCCAGAAAATGTGCCGAAGGTGTTTAGACGTACCATAAAATTACGCGGTATCTTATTACAGTCACGTATCTTCCACATATTCGCTGGTTCGATCCCAGCTGGTGTCATTGGAATTTTTCATTCATATGTAATCTTTCAGATCGCACTATGGCCCAGAGGTCAACTCAGCCTCTAACAGAAATGAGTATCAGGAGCATTTCCTGGGGTTAAAGGCGGCCGGTGCGTAAGACTGACAACCTTACCACCATCATGAGCCGTTGTCATGAAATCTGGGAACCTTAACTTCTTGGAACCCTCTGGGCCACTCCAGGCCTGTAACGGGACTGATTTACATTTATCTTCTACATATCGTAAGCGGGAAGTTTAGGATTGATATGTCTTAAACATCGATATAGCCAGTCCTCTGGTATTTCTGCCGGATTTTGTGCAATAGGTCTACACTTTATTGTTGTTGGACTCTAACCCGGCCAGTTTTTCTACAGTACTAATATTCTGTGATATGGGCAAGTTAAAATGCCCTGTATTTCCAAATTTGTTTCTTTTAAAATTGCATGTTCAGAAATCGTACCTTTATCAAACCCGCCATACCCTCATCATGGTATTAGAACCGCTTCTAGTTCGAATGCCGATCCTCTTCTTTCCTTCTGGTTCTGTTGACATGTTAATGATTATTACTCTTATACTGATGATCTCAATTTTCAGCTAATAATTTCTCTTCCACAGTTCCATCCACTTCTCTTTGTTCTTTTCATAGAAATTTTAAGAGCGCAAGCACTCTTAACTCATGCTTTTGCAAGGTTCACAGCAGTTTCAGCTGGTTTTCCTAAAATAATACGTTTTTATTCAACATATATATAGGTATATATATATATATATATGTATATTTCTTTCCTGTTCTGGCCCTTGGGAGCCTGTAATTAAACACTGTGTCTGAAAAATGTAAGACCCTTCTAGCATGCGTTCTCATATTTCTTCTCAGCAGAATGACTTCATCCTTCTCTACGTAGTACGGGACATTTATGTCAGTGTTTGATGTCTGCCTCTGCTCAAAAATATGTAAAATTTCGGAAGTAAATTCTTTTCCAAAAGACAGATGGGTGAAGGCATGCTGCTGTGCATCCGTCCGTGAGTTCTGTCTTGAAACAACGTAAAACGGCGTTTTACTTTGACCATTTGGCTATTTTAAGTACAGTAATAGAACGATAGAATCCTAATTTTAATATAATGAAGTACCTAATGATGGACTCAACTATATATATATATATATGCACGGTAAAAATAACATAAAATTTCATATATATATATATATATATAAAGTAGACCAACAAAATGCACCTCGGTTAAATTTAATCAAATTTTTCACAATATCTTCTACCTACAGGATCGGTTCTACCATTGCAGAACCATGGTTTGATGAACCAGGTTGTACCATACATGTAGATATATTTAGGCTATTGTACTGTACCTGGACTTTTTACAACTGCTTTCTTGAAGATGAGGCCGCGGGTTCGAAATATGTACACGTAGCAGATATTGCGAAACATTAAATTAAATGTAACAGAGGTGCATTTTTGTTGGTCTACGTTATGTGATTATATACATAAGATTTTATGAATTTTCTACGTTACGATTCCTGTGGCTGTCAGCTGATTTATCGTTTATTACTGATTTTAGAAGTTTAATTACGATGGTTGCGTTTGGCTCTCACTTTTCTCTTGAAGTCTAAATTTCATCATGTAGATAGAGCCGTCACCTTTTGCAACGTAAACATTATGTTCTTTCTCGCTTTATAATTGCTTTATAATTGATTTGTTATTAACGTGCTTATGATATCCGGCACTAACTCTTCCTTGGCCGGCATCCATTCCGGTGCCAAAAGGTTAAGCCAGGAAAGCAAAAGCAAGGACAAGACACGCGACCTTCCGCTCAGCGGTGCGTTTGTTTAATATCAAATACAATTTACGTGGATATAGTAAGTTTATAATTATTTAAGTCAGCTGTGATGAGGAAACAACAATTTGTTTCAACGCCATCTAGAGAGTGTTTTTGTAGTCCTAAGACAATACATCCCCTGGCGGGATTCAAATCCTCAATCCCAGGGAGCGAGCGGCCGCAGACCCACGTGTTGGACGGCGCGGCCATTGGGACCAACGTGACGGAGGATAATAGAGTCAGTTTTAACAAATGACCTTCAGACATGCCTCACATTGAGTTCAGTGAGTCTGCAGATTTGAGAGACACTATGAAGTTTTCAGTAAAAGCTGGCAGCAGTGTGCTTTTCTTCACTGTTTGCATAGGAAGGAAAAGACAGGCAATATACGTGTAACATATCATTGCGGCGCGTTCGTGCAACCGTTGTTGAAATGGAAAAGTAATAATATTACGTATTCTGAGTGCGTGTTTGTAGCTTCAGGTATCCAGCATGCAATGCGCATGCGCCATATTGTCATCTGTGGCCTGTTCGGCTGTACAATATTTTTCCACATTATCTCCTAAAAGGCAAGATTTTCGGGGGGAAAAAAAGTTTTTGAACACAAAATGTGAGTTTTTATTTTCTCTACAACTTTTGTCTGAAACATTTTTCATTCTAAGAAGAAACGAGAGAGATATGGTCAAAAATGTATATTGGTCTTCGTGTAAAGTACAAGTTATTCTTGTCAGAGTTTAATTAAACTTGAATTTTCTCGACAGATATTTGAAAAACGCTCTATATAAAATTTCGTGAAAACCTTCCAGTGGGAGCCTGTTTATTCTATGCAGTCGGACAGACGGACAGACGGACAGGCAGACACACAGACAGACGTGACGGAGCTAATATTCGTTCTCAGCAATTTTGCGAACGCGTCTAGAAACTTGTAGGAAGGTATTTATGAAGCATTCGAAGAGTAAACTTCTGAAAACAAACTTACTTGCCCCCAGAATGTTGCACCGATGGCGTGCCCGCGTTTGTAAGATCCCTGTCCAAGAAAGACGCACGTTCCCTACATTCGTCACATATAACTATGTTATCCACAATACAACTCTACAAAAGTGAAATTTTCAGCGTGTCTTGAACGTGGTGTCTGTGACATCGGTAGTAAATGAAACCATTTTTCCCTCTTGCAATTTATGTCTTCCAAAGCTGTCTTATCTTGAGTTTAATATCAAAACTTAGAGATTTTTACTGCACATTGTATTTCGATGTCTAGGTAGGACAAAATATTTCCAAGAAATTTTCAGCTTATTCCACTCTCTCAGAGTTCCTCAAGTTAAAAATAGTGACAAAGTGACCTCTCTTGGTTGCTTAAGTTGAATTATTCGCAGACTTACCTTATAGTTCAATACACTGAAACCGTAAATTCAGGTAAGGAAAACGTTGACTCTGAAATGGTAATTTTTGAGTGAAAGGTAACCGAAGCATACTTGGAAAGTATAATGCAAGTGGGACAATTTTTCTGCGTTCTCCGGATATGACCAGCGTAGTTAATACTACACTTACTGATCGTGCCTTCGATTCTCAGACTTAAAGTGGTAAGTGTTTTATAAACCTAGTCAAAAATTTATTCAGCGATTCAGGAAATTTTAGGACACTTAGGCAATCCAGCTGCATGAATTTCATGTCCCACTTCACCCACACATTGCAGAATTCGAACTTTAAATCATGAACATTCATATCAGCGTTGTTACACTTTTAAATTCAAAATTCTATCCATTCAGGAACATTGTGAAAAAAATACACATATTTAGAGAATTAAGACATTTGCGTTTGTTAGGCTGAATATCATGTTTATTGATTCCCTGCTTTTCGGATGATCCTACAGCTTTCAACTTCCGGGGTCAATACTCAGCATCAGCTGTGAGGTAAAGCGTAATTATACTATGTTAAAGGTGCAGCAGGCGATCTCGGTTGTCGTGCGGTCTGAAGAATGGGTGTGCAGCAACTTGATTGCTGGGATCACGGGTTCGAATACTGCTGAGGGAATGGATGTTTGTCTCATGTATTTGTTGTGTATTATGTAGATAGAAGCCTCTGCGACGAAATGATTATTCGTTTACAGGAGTTAAAATGGGGTGCGTGTGTCCGAAAACTCAAAAACGAGGCAAACCAGGTCCGGTTCGGCTGTAGCGCCACACAAAGGAAAGCGCAGCAGCACTGAGAATAAACTCTTTGGATCAAGGAGCATCGTATGTTGCTGCATGAAGTAGGCGCATATAGCCGAAATTTACGGCAAAATTTGCGGATGCAAGTGTAAATGACTGAAATCATGTGATCAGTGAAACTTATTGTCATTTGTCACTTAAGCAATTTAAATCAGAGCTCAGTTCATAAATGTACCGTAGCCGGTCATTTATAGTGTAGTTGTTTCTTAGGATTGCCGGCGTCAGTTACGGACGGTTCATGGCATACGTTGTAAGTTAATCTGTCAACGTATATTCAGGACCGTTGGTGATAGGTAGGAGGGGAGAGATTTAAATGAGAAAACGTTAGCAAAGGACAACGGACGCTAGCAGTCCAGTGCGAATTCAGTCGCATACGAGTGTGGTGCAAGTGGAAATACAGAGAAGTGACTGTCTCAGTTTCCTAGAAATGATGTAATTGTTTTATTGGATATAGCGCTACATTATTTTATATCAAGAATAAGTTGAGTAAATAAAACAAGTAAAAAAGAGATAATTAAAACTATATGTGATTCGGCGAACCACACCCATTTCCCGAAAGAGGATCACCTACCAGACTGAGAATGTCGGGACAACAAAATTACAAAGGGTGATCGTACAGAGTACGCATACATGAGGTAACACAAAACCGAAAAAGAACACCTACTGTGGAGGAGACAGCGAGGTATTCTTGCACATTGAATTTTAAAAGATGCACGTCTGCAGTGTATTTAATATTTTCCACAGCAGCCCTCGTCCCAGACGAGGAGTGGCGCCACATATTGTTACCACAGGCAGTTCCTGCTACTAGTAATTGGGTTTGTAATGTGCTATATACACATTTTACGATTGACGTCATCAGTTTTTATTATCGCTGAATATATTTCACGTGGTTGTCACATTGTTATTCTTCCAGTTCTGTAAAAGAGAAATTCCAGTCTTTTCACAGACCTGTCCGCCATGCTGTACATGGTTGTGAGTCCGACATCGAACGAAGCTCGTATTCTCCGTGCTTATAGCGGGTAATAGCACAACCGTGGCAGTTTGCTTGGTGACAGGATATTAAAATTACGTGACACGGAAGTTTGAAGTATCGAATTCTAAGAAGTTCTTGCGATTACTGTCTGTAATATTTATGTCAATATTTGCACTGTCATAAAGAGGCAAACAGAAGAACATAGTGACGAATCTCGTCAATAAAGTCCCGAGGAAGCAGCTTGTTGTTGTGGGTATACTAGGCAGTCCTGCATCATGTGTGTGTCGACTGTTCCATGCGACTGTTAATTGTAACATTGTGCTTATTTAATTATGTAAACTAAGTGACCGAATAATCAGATCATACTGTGGAAAACAGGCCAAATCTGGTGGCTTGGGAAAATTTGCTCTAAAAGCTTTCTAATTACAGTTCATTGCTCCTGATGAAGTTTTTTGCAGTAACTTGAGGTAGGTGTTTGTTGTACGCATTTGCAAAAAAAGATAAAGTGCTGTGTAAGTTCAAAAACAGGGCTTATGTTACTTAAAACTTAGTTATTAGTGACACTGTTCTAACTATTTAACGATTATGAACACAGCCGTAGTGTCGCTTCTATATTTCTTCGGTTACATTTCTGAGAGATGTTACCAGCCATGAACTTACTCGGACACGTTAAATGGCTTATTACATTCTTGAGACATGTCTGTTGAACATATATTTACATATTGGATCATACTACAAAAATGTTTATATTTGATACATATTTTGATAAATATCCTTTCCTTGTATGCTAGTAATGTAATGAACTTTTAAAACGTCACAAAGTTGTAATGACGTCAAAGAAGGCTCGGAAAATAGGGGACTGTATTGGGAGAACCTTTGGGGTTTGGGGCTCTTTTTCTGGGGACTTTGAGAGATAGATAAAAGAAGGATCTGGAAACTGAGCGTCTCTGTCTACGTGAGCTCTTCGGGGAACCTGGAGGGAGGGCTTCTTTACTGGGTACGCTGAAAGATACGTAAAAGTAGGCTTTGGAAATGGAGCCCCTGTCTGTACAACTAGGGGCCCCGTAAGGGGAACTTGGAGTGGGGGCTACTTTATTGGGGGCTCCTGCGAGATATGTCAAGGAAGGCTTTCGAAATGGAGCATCTCTCTCTTTATACACGCTCCGTGAGAGGAACCTGGAAGAAGGGCTGCTATAGTGGGGGTTCCGAGAGACATATACTCGTATAATACGTTTATAAGGCTCCGGAAATGGAGCATTTCTTTTTATAAGGGCTCTGTAAGGGGAACCTAAAGACACTTACCAAGGGAGAGCTTGGTCAATAAGTTTAATGGGCCGGAAACTGCACTTGATATATTGTGCTGTTATTAATAACTTAGAGTATTGTGGCCTATGTTTGGACACAACACTCTACGAAAGCATCTGCACGTGATGAACTTGTGATTGTCTCACATGTAGGAGATATTTCTCTCTGGGATCGAGGAAGCTGGACCCAGATGTTATTAGGAAATCTCATCCAAGATTAGTCCTGGCCTTTAGCCAGGCTGTAGGGCTTGGATAAGATTTTTTCCAAGATAGAAAAGGTTAGAAAATAAGGCGGGCACAATGGGCCTGTTTGAAAAGGCCTATGTGCATCGGGTATTTAAGTTCTCAAACCCATTACATGTTCTTTTATTTCCTGTAATGACGTCACTTCTGTGACATAATGTAATTGGAATCCTTTAAATCTTATGATATTTTTAAAAATAACATTTTCTCATACATGAGAAGCAAGTAAATTGTCTATACATTAGTCCCGCAACTCACACTTTGCGCAACATCCCCAATATAAATGCCAGTTCTTCGCCAAATTCATCACCTCATTGATCACCAGTCTGACATATAAGAAAGTATTCTCCTCTTTCCATATTCCATGGATCGCAGACCTCCACTTATTTTGAACTAAGACTTATACATTTTATCATGTAATTTCATACACCATTGTACGAAACAGTTATTCTTACTATTTTGTGAAACCCAGGAAATTAGTTACATATCATTATGAAAGTAAGGAAAGACCATGCAGGTTTTTAAGGGAAATTAATTATGTTCCTGTGACTAAGTATTACGTAAAATCCTGTGAAAATAAAACGTGTTATCTTTCTGAGGTGAAGGAATCGTTAGAAGAGAAAAGAAAATGGGATTAGGCGCTGGAAATTCTGAAGAACCGGGAGCTGGGCAAAGAAAGTATGAAAAATATGAATGCCTGAAGCGTAATGTGAAAGGTCGTAGTATGAGCACGCTTACATCTTTTTCTCCTGACAGAGTAATGCATAATGAGGCTGACATAAACTTTAATGCTCACGGCGTTTATTCGGTTTATATTATTAGAGAGTTGCTGTTTCTATGTAAGTACTACCTAACTTGTGATTTTAATGAAAACTTTCTCAAAATTTGCATATGAGTGTTGGGCACAAAACAAGAGCATATAAACGAGAAGCAAATCTTATTATTACGTAGGAATAAGGAGACATATCCTCCCTTAAGGATTCAAAGGCCAGAGGTTATATTACGCAGAAGCGGTTGAATTTCTGGGGTCGTAATGTCATGAATTCTGAACTAAATTAAAATACACTGTGACATGGTAAGCGTGTGACCTCAGTGAATTTGAATTTGCATTTTCCTTTGATATTGCTAGCTAGATTACTCTCACATAAATGGTTTTATCCCTGTACTAAGTGCAGAGGCAAATCAGAGAAGATGAGAGATAAAGGTGTTGCAATATAGTGCCGAACTGCTTATCTGGAGCTCTCAAATTTCTTGTTTATTTATATATTTGTAAATATACCTGAAAATTTCAATAAATACACAAACAGAAATTAGCAGATTCAAGACGAAATTATAAAAATATACTCAAGAATTATTTATTTTTCAATTCTCAGTAATTTCTGGATATCTGGCTGAGTAACTTAATTTTTTTTATGTTTCTAGTACTAAGCCTTAACTTTACTTGGGGGATGAACTTAAATTACGAGTATCTGAAGATAGATTTAGTGAAACAAGTTTTTAAACTGAGAAGATTACGTCAAAAAATTAATAGTTAAGACTAATAAAACACAGAGTTTCCTGTGTATTCTGGCTAAAAACACGTTCAGATCTTGGTTGGAACCGATAGGTAAATACTCTACCAAACTCTGGGTCTGACAGCAGCTTTGTCTACCCTCCCTCTCCACAAATCCCCGTGTTGTATAAACCTATAATGCTTTATCAAGTCTTAACGTTATGCGATGAAGAAATTTCACGAATCAAATAATTCCAGGTATGAAAAAGACAAGGAGTTTACGTATAACGTGACATTAAGGTCCGTTCGTGCAACCATTGTTGCAGTGGAAAAGCAGTAAGTATTACAGCTTCTGAGTGTGTGCGTGGCCTAAGTTATCCAGCATGCAGTGCGCGTGCGCCATATTGTCATCTGTGGCCTGTCTGGCTCTACAGTATTTTTCCACATTATCTCATAAACTGTACGATTTGTGAAGAAACTTCATCGAACATAAAATGTGAGTTTTTATTTCCTCTACAACTTCTGTCTGAAACACTTCTCATTCTAAGAAGAATTGAGCGAGATGTAATAAAAATGTATATTGGTCTGCATTACGTAAAGTACCAGTTATTCTTGTTGTATTTTAATGAAACTTGAATATTCTTGACTGATTTTCGAAAAATACTCAGATTTAAAATTTCATGAAAATTTGTCCAGTGGAAGCTGAGTTGTTCTGTGCGGACAGACGGACAGATATGACGAAGATTATAGTCGCTTTTCGAAATTTTTCGAAAGCGTCTAAAAGCTATCATCATATTTACCTTAGTAATTAACCAAGTTGATGCACAAAATTTTTTGTTTTACAATAAATTTATTTCATGACATGTGCTCATCACCAGGAGGTCAAAATTGCATTTCACAGCCTCTGGTATGTGTAATGCAATTTTGACCTCCTGATGACGAGCACATGTGCTCTAAACACGTAGAGGCATGAAATAAATTTATTGTAAAACAAAAAATTTTGTGCATCAAGTTGGTTAATTACTGAGATACATAAACTGAGATGCACGGTCAACAAAACATCAAAAGCTATCATCATAATTATGTAATGTAAACCAACAAAATGCACACTTTTTAAAATTAATGTTTTAATAAAATTCTTCTTCTTTTGCATGCTTCGGATATCACACTTTCATCGTCAGGAAGACCATTCGTGTATGCAATTTTGTTTGGTATATTTTTCACTCGTTTATGTAATCAGTCTAGCAGGTGGGAGGATGTGCCCAGTTTGTCAAGCACCAGTCTGAACAGTAACTGACGCGCCGTAGTAGTTGTACTGTGGTTATGTTTCTTAATTTATCTGCAGTCCTTATTTTCACTTAAAGAGACTACTTGTTGCTCTTTTCTTATTTATTAAATTCATGGCCTAAACTACCCACCTATTTTACTGAGACTTAGCCACATCTCGGTTAATATTTTTGCTCTGAGCTCCAGTTGTCACGAATTTATAAATGCAGACGTCACCAAGACTAGTGAAATTGTAATTTTATTTTCTTTCTTTTTACACCCTGTAAGCTTGTGTTTGTATAGCATAAATGAAACAGAAATACCACTGCTTCTTGCCAAGTCATTATTATGCTCAGAGTTGGAAACGTACTGGAATTACTTGAATTGTTCCATCGTATTTATAAAATATTTACAGAATTTTGTTTTTGATTTAACCCTTTAAATGCCGTATTAAATCCCATCTGCCATTTGCTGGCATTATTAGGAGCTCACCATATTCTCAACGTTAGCGGGATAAGGGTTAAAAAGGATTTATCCCTAAGAAGAAGGAAACGTCGAAGTTTTTGTGTTGATATCCGAAATTTATGTTTATGTTTAGATTAAAATAAATGTAAAATTTCGAGGCTTGCCATGTTATTCTACACTTTATTCCATCAGTTGTAAATATCAGTGCATTTAAATATTTATTTTTCATCGGAATTTTTGTATTTTCTGAATGCTTCTATTGTGCTATAATTTCATGTGTGTATTTTGGTTAGTAAAAGAAAATAAGTTCATGTTTACATGTAAGAGTAAATATAACCTACTGTGTATGGATTTACAAATTAAAAAATAAAGTTGCTTTTAAAACCAATAAATGAACACCCCCTTTCAACATACACGTATTCATAAACGAAGTAAGCTCATCTTGTGGAGTGCTGGTATTTCTTCTATCATGTCTTTTCCAAACGCAGTTTGGAAAAGACATGATAGAAGAAATGACAGGACTATAATCTCACATTCCATTTCAGACAGGTTTTGGAATTGATTAAATTCTTAAATCTTCCCTCTTAATACAGTCAGACCGAGGATATTGATGGGATATTAAAGGAGGGGAAGCAGAAGGGAGGTAAATAAATACGGAGGGAAATTTTGGAGAATGAGGGCAGACAATACCTAAATAACTTTCTCTACACTTTCGTAATCCTTGGCTGCAAATACGAAAAGTACACGATTTTAGGCTACTTGCACTGAAATGTCAAGTAATATGCCTTATTTTATGTTTATTGGACCGTGCATCATTGTGATAGTTGAAGAGTAAAAGACCAACTTGATGTCACTTGCTATTTTATTTCACTTCTTATGTGCTCAACATGTTTCGGACATTAATGTATCCATCTTCAGGAGCTTGCGACTATTCTGTTGAATTACCACATTGGTC
>Ga0123355_10003578_pt1 | contig 22350 bp, 13 predicted proteins | sample TergutEmb28metaG_3_FD_89872 | JGI IMG/M metagenome (GOLD analysis project Ga0123355, IMG submission 89872) | Embiratermes neotenicus P1 segment gut microbial communities from Petit-Saut dam, French Guiana - Emb289 P1 | ecosystem: Host-associated > Arthropoda: Insects > Digestive system > Gut ... | reverse complement strand
TGAAGTCATTTAATTTAGGAGACAGGCCCCAGCTTTTGGGGGTGGTTACCCCTTCTTAAAATTGGGGGCGGGGGGGGGGGGGGAGGTTAAAATTAACTTATCTCATTTGAAGAGTGTGAAATCTATGGGGCGTTGCTTAGAGCAATGTGACGCTATTTCCGCTTTGCGTCGTGAAGGCATTAGGGGGAGGAGAGTTATGGCTGCACTCATTCTTAGCCTCGGCAATGGATGGAACTGAGTGATCAAATTCGCTCCCTAGCCACTTTACCCCCCGGGACAAAATTGGGGTACCTGGCGGTCCCAGAGCCGATCTTGACGTTTAGCAGGAGAGAAAAATCTCTTAACCCTGCCGGGATTCGATCTCCTTATCGCACAGTGCGCATCAGTAATACCGTCGGTAGACCGCTAATGTCATGTTGTTACGGGGGTGGTCTTCTGGGATGTGATGCCATATATTTTGGTAGAAAAGCTTCGTCATGTTGGAATAACGCTTGCTCTCTATTGTGAGAGTGAGAGAGCCGCTCAGTCTCTAAGATGAAAGCGACAGGTTCCGCCGTAACGTTGTTACCTGTGTGTGCGTGCGTGTGTGTATGTGTGTGTGTATATGTGTGTGCATGCGTGTGTATGTGTGTGTGTATATGTGTGTGCGTGCGTGTGTATGTGTGTGTGTGCGTGCAACAAGACTGTCGCGTTTGAGGAGAGTGACATTTTCTGTTGGGCATTATTAACTTTACCGCCGATGTGTGTGTTGATGAAAACTTTTCCTTTCCCTCTCACATTCTTTGGTGTCAAGGTAGCTGAATTTCCTTTTCACTAAGCATTTCATCTTTATGGATGTGCACGTGTAGTGGATCAGACTTCATTCGCCAAAATTATCTGTACTATTAAAGTGCACACCTTGTATGCATTTCGTGCAAAATAATGCATTCTATGAATTCGCGCTGTGATTTCGTTGTGCTGCTGGGAGTAAGGATTTGTAATGACCAGGCCCTTGACAGGCTTCGATTAGCACGTGTGGTGCTGAACAGACGCGCTTGTTACAGTTGGCTGCTCGAGCTAAGTTGCTGATTAACCCCACATACACGTACAAGTACATTGTGTGCATTTCGTGTGTGTCGGTAACGTGGTAATGTAATCGATATCAGATATTTAAACGTTACTTGATCAAAATTAGATGACACCTGGACTGTTGTTATTAATTGGTGAGGAAACGTGCGCATATCGTAACAGTTCGGGCTGGTTCGCTTTCCTTTGGGGGGGGGTTAACTTACGGGAAATGGTGTGATGGTCACAAGGATATGTATTGTATTTCTCTCTGCAACTTTCGTTAGAAGAACTGTTGTCTCTCATGAACATGTGTCGATTTCTGCAAGCCGCACACGCAGAAGAACGATAGGTATGTCCGTTACTGTTGTCCAGTTTTACCCAAAATAGGAATATATCGAAGAGACTTAGTCAGATTTTCTAATTTCATATTTCATGGCAGTCCATTCGTTCCGAGGTTCTGGAATTGTTACATATGGACAGACGGACATGACGAAACGACCTGCGGACGCGTGATAAACAGAGAAATGAATTGCTTGTTGCGAGGTGCCCAAAGATAATTTGACCAACGTATCAGGGGAGGCAACATTATAAAGTCACTTTCCTGACGTTGATATATTCAGCATACACTTTTTCTGTACGAATATCTGTTTTGTGGAAATCCTGCCAGAACCTTAAACTTCGACAATATTCGGTCATTTCTTCCCCATTTCGTCATAACATTATTTGTAAATATGATGACGATGTCGTTGTAACCTAACCTAACCTAACCATGAGACACACCGCCACTCAAGGAACTGCAGAGAGGACTGACCGCACGCATCCAAGAATGTTTGTGGCCATTGTGTTGGAAATACAAATAAATGAAAGAAAAAAAAAGACAAAACAGGAGGAGATCAACGGCTTGTGGTTATTTCTCGTCTGCAGCAGCCAATTGTGAAAATAAACGTGCAATTTGTTCTGAATGGAAGTCCGCCCCACTTAGCGGATAGCTTGTCATGCTGTAACCTGGCCATTGAACTGTCACGCAATCTGGTCACGGAGAATTACCTCGCCGCGTGCATTGTCTGTCTGTCTGTCTGCCTGCGAGAAGGGGCCGCGGCTCGAAAATTAAATGAATTTTGTTATGGACGCTGTAGAAAATTTAATAACATGGACTTTCAGTGTTCTCAACATTCACCAAATATTACTAGATTTATTCAATCCGTGAGAAGGGCGGAGTGTGTAACACGCATGGAATATTTGATAAATACAGTGAATGCTGCCTATAACGGAAGGACAAGAGGCCGAATTTTTGTCGTTTTCGACAGGTTCCGTTTCATATAGGTACTAGAAGTTTGTATCCTCGGGACTGTAAACGTTTTCCTCTAAAGACGAGTTTCCTTTATGTCCAGGTTCCGCTTACGACACGTTTGACTGTACATGAATTGTAGTCGGGAAACCTGAAGGTATGAAGCGACTAGGAAGAATAGGTATAGATTGGAGGTATAGCGTAGGAATCTTCATGAAAAGCAGGATGTGAGTGTGTAGAATGGATTCGTCTAGCGTAGCATAGATTCCAATGGCGGGCTGTTAACACGGTAATGAACCTGGAGTATCTGGGCGACTACACTAAGTGGCCTAGCCAGAGTGGAACATTATATATGCATGCCATACCATATCTTTGCCGATGTTGCTTCTGGCCTTAACTATGGTGTTAAGCTGTTCGGTGCCACGCAGTACCTACATGCACACCAGATATCTGAGGAACGGTTGTGATTGTTTTTGCCACTCGAGTTGGCGGTTGCAACACGCTCTTAGGGGCAATGAAATTAGCAGCCAAACTGGAATGTTTAACTGGCCATGCGTAACAATAAGGAAATCACGTGCAAAGCGTTTATGATACCAAAACAAAAAATCGCCGGCATGTCAATTGTAATATAGATCTGATCTGATCTCAGGTAGTGGCCGTTGACGTTGTGAATACAAAAATTCCGTTCGGAATTGTGAGTTTGTGTCAACACAACTCGTGAAAACGAACTCCGCAGAGCATCGTGTACGTCTCATTTAGTGTTCCTTAGTTCGATTCCTTATCATTCCGCGTGTCTGGAAATTGCCATCCTGTACGCCTTCGTCTGTGTAATCTCGAAATTCCGTCCACATAAACGGTACTGTTAAAAAGCGAATTATCGTTTGTACTGTACATACGCGTATAGGCTAATCCTCTTCATTCTGAAGTTACGCGTGTTTGAATCAACTAGTAAGAACTTTATGAATGGCTAATAGATAAGGGTTTATTTATTTATTTATTTATTTATTTATTTATTCATTCATTCATTTATTTAGCCGATCCCAATGGCCGCGCGGTCTCCGACCGCTTGCTTGTGGGTTCGAATCCCGCCGGGGGTATGGATGTTTGTCATTTGCGAGTGTTGCATGTTGTCAGGTAGAGGTCTCTACTTAGGGCTAATCACTCGTCCAAAGGAGTCCAACCAAGTGTGGTGTGTCTGAGTATGATTGCGAGGGCCCGTAAAGGGAGGCTGTGACCCGGAATCGGATCGAAGCGTCACAGGAAAAACAATATATATATATATATATATACATATATATATATATATATATATTTAAGGGTGTTTTCAATGTATCAGCTTACGGTATGAAATGTCGCGTTACTTGACGAATATTGAATCAAGCCGATTTGGAAGGAAGCTGTTTTTTTCCCAGCAATTCTTCACTGTCCAGTAAAATCCATATCTCTAAAGCTACGTAACTCCTTAAAGCGCCGTAATTACCGTATGAACATAGTGCTTTATTATTCGAAAAAACTGCATTTTGCTCACGCAACGTTTGTATATGTTACGTATGAGTCTCAGAACAAGCGGCGGCTTTTATTTTCGTAAACAGCATTAAACAACGAGCTTTCAATTGGAAGCTCTGCGTTTTCTGTCGGGTAGAGACTAATTTTTTAATATTATCAAGATGAGCTTCGTGTTTCAGGAGTCAGATGATCGCAGATAACTTATGCAATGTTATGTAAACATTTTCATCTAAAAATTATCCAGTTAACATGCTCTTGAAATTTAACCCGTCGTGTTTGTAAGATTATACGAGAAAATCCATATCAATGAGCAGAGGATCTTGTCTTTATATTTCAGTTATTTACTTCAGGCTGGACAACCAAGTATCGTGGTTCGATTCCCCGTAACGATAAGAGATCTTTTCCTTCTCTGAAGCGGCCAGACCGGCTCTGGAACCCACCCACCTTAATATTCTGTAGGTACCGAAGATACTGTCCTTAGGGGTAAAGCGACAGAGGAGTGAAGCTGACCACTTACACCCCGTGTAGTTCCTAGGTTAAAAATTACTGCAGCTCTAACTTCACTCACCATGTACCTTCGTGAGGTGCACAGGGATAACTTTAGTAGATTAGGTCCCTTTGGTCAACTGGGCCTGCTACCTAATAAACACGTTTTCTTACTTACTGTATCGCCCTGTCGGTTAGATCAGTTTCGTAGTACTGGCGACACTGACCGTAAACTGGAGTCCTCGAGAGAATCTTTGGCATGTCTATACAATTTTGTGAGTGTTCATTCTCGTTTTCCCCTGTAGCATGCACAGGTGTCTTGATATGAAAACAGCCGTAAATTCCATCTGGACCCAACTGAGCAACTTACCACAAAGGCAAGGATTCTGGCTTGCTGTATGGAAGCACCCGTTTCGAATCTGAACCACAGAAGTAGCTATTTCGACAGAGGGAGGCTATTCGTGAGATTTCAGCTTCTCGCAGTTGTGAGTGTGAATATTGCCTTTTCTGAGATACGACGCCGTATGGTTAGTATACGGGATCTATCTTTGGGCTAGAAACATTGAAGATGGAGGCAGAAGACTGCAATCTTGAGACCTTTGTATTTCCTTAAACCTTGAGAGCGAATGATTATGTAATACTTCCCAATGTGGCACGACCATCTCCTTCCAGATCCTTCGCACTTGTCATCCGTAATCACAGTCAGGTCTAATTTGACAGCTACAGAACTTGTTTAGTTAAATCGGAGTCGTCGAACAATGTTGGAGTCAATAACAACGCCTGGACTAACGAGTGTCAATGGACCCGTCCATGCAGTATGTTTTTCTGACGCACTCCGGAAGAGTGATCCGTCGTTCAGCATCCTGTTGACCTCCGCATCGCCATCAGCTCCGAGACAAGGGAGCACAGTATCAGAAAGAAAGTTTCGAAAGAATAATACAGTGACAAATTTCCCATATGAATGAGAAGCGTTGCTTGATCGCGTTCACACAAGATACGTCAAACGTATGTTAATGTCACTTATTCTGTGCGATTTCCTTTATGATGCAGAACAGTTTTTATCGAGATGACCGTCTTGCTGGATGTCAAGTCTTGTCATCTGGTAGATTTAGAAGTGTAATTGTACTTTGTGTTTTGAACTTCGTCAGTTGTAATCACGGCCCGAACATAGGTGCCCTGACTCATGTTCCTTTCCACAGCCTTCCAGTTCGTTATTCATAATCATCTGACCATTCGGCGCCGTACAGACTGAAGTATTCACAATGTGTTCGACGATAAGGAATATATGTCTAGTGTTATGTATAAAAGGTTAATGCTTGATATTCTGCCATTGTGTATTTTAGTTACGAATTGGAGCAGAAAATGGCAGCAGTGGAAAGTAAACGTGAGTCGGTACTAGTTGGGCTACCTTTGCTGAAAAATGTTCGTATATAACAACGCCCCTTAATGCGTCTTGTTAGTCAACCAAGTTATCTTTCGATATATATTGACGTTGCTATTTTATCGCGCAGTTCGTCTCTGAGTAAAACATGATGCCTACCCAACTACAGTAGTGATAGTCGCAACAGCTTTATTTTCACATTTAACGCGGTTTACGCTAGTAAGTACAATAGTATATAAATCACTGTTTGCCCTTGTCTTCCTTCCAAGACTCAATCGTGATTGAAGCATTAAGGTTGCATGCCGTATTTATTCACACCATACGTGGCTGGAATCAAGTATACAATGAAAACTCCTTCATTACCGGTCTGGCATTGCTCCAACTAAATTCCTGCTGATATTTTACTTTCTTTTCGATTTATCCAACAACTATGGATGCAGTCGCAGTTTACGATATTTTATCTCGCCGTAATCCAACACATGAACACTTGAGACAAAATGTCAGACGAGTAGTTATAAAGAAGGGAATATCGTGTGCTGTATTGTGTGCCAGGAATACGGTGTTTGGTTATCCCTTATTTAGTAGAGGTTTGGTTAACATGACTCTCATTGTACGCGACTGATATGAAAACCTTCGTGTTATACGACATTCTGTCGAGTTTCGTTTAACCACGGACTGACATATCCAGATCTAATGCACAGATCTGTGCACACCTGAGAACACGACGTAGGCCAACGCAGGCTCACAGTGATGATTTGACTGGCTTTGAGATCACGGCTTACACAGTCTCACAATGGTGCCATGGCTGGCCATGCAGGATAGCATAACGAGCACTGCTCAGACTCGGAGGAACTTCCTTGTCGTCTGAAGTGCTGTACTTTGATTTATAATATTTTTGTTACGTATGAAGGATCGTCTGGAAATAAGTTTACAATTCACATATATTGGATTTGTTAATTCCCAGCGGGTGCCAGAGATTTGTCCCTTTTCCATAACGTCGACACGGCTCTACGAGTATAAACCACCCAGACCCCGATTCATTGCTCTTTGCACGGAAGAAAGCGGTCGGAGCGAAAGCTACTTACCTCAATCTAATCTCGATGTTAGGAGTAAAGGGCGCTACACCTCCACTTCCCCTTGTGTGCATGACGTGCACAAGGACAAATTTACCTTTAACTTTACCTTCCTTTCACATGCCATAAGAATAGTTACGATTCGTTTGTGCCCCTGTCGCACCGCTTTCCCACTTTTCCCATATTTCCCACATTTCCCACATAGTCCCCAACACAACTGAGGCATTTATCATATAGTAGGACAAAGTTTTCTAATCCCTGTTAATAGAAGTCGGTGCCCTCTGTTCCCAATCATCATGTCACAACTGTTTCCACCTTGCAACCATCTTAAACGTGTGGTCGCGAAGAATTTGCTTCCTCGTTAGACACAGATGACAATTGATGGGTGCCATGTGAATGTATGCTGGATGTTTAAGTGTTCTTATAGTTACAAAATTATACGCCACGACCACATATTTCCTGTCTGACCCTCGTACATTAGGTGCCAAAGTACGTCAGGTATGCATGTAATACGTTATGTATAGTATGTGTTGTGCGTGTTAGTCCTGAAGATTAAGCTTCTCTGTAGCTGGATCTTTTTCACAGGCTGATTCCCTCTAACCCCTACTTCCTCAAGGACGCAACATGGTTTTGATATTCAGTGAGTGATACAAGTACCTAACCCTCATGTTAAACAACGGGTCACACTCAGCCGAAATCCAAATTAAAGTCGGTATGTAGGTGCAACTGATGTAAAACGTCGAGGGACGAAGTACGAAGCTGTAGGCTTTTCCAAACACAAGTTCTTCACCTGATTTCGTTGTTATTTTAGAAATACGTGCCACAAAATCCTTAATTTTCACGTATTGTGTATATAAATAGAAATTGTATCCAATAAACGTAACAAACTTGTGAGATTTGAGATTCTCAAGGTGGGGAGCATTAACATTGCAGTCTTCTGAAATGTGGCGCCTTTCATTTTAATTGATAGGTATAGACCTTTTGGGGAAACCTCCACCGAAACCTTGCTACTACGAAGCAAAACAGTCACGTGGCAAGACAGCGATGTTAAATGAAGGAAGAAATTCAAAGCGAAAGGTGGTCGACTAATAACTTCAGAACTCCGGGGTACCGCAAACTGAAAATAACGAAGTCTGCAGTAAGAAAAGATAATGTCAGTACCATTATTGTAAACTGCTTAAAATAATTCTTATTTCTATTCTACAGTTATTCATTCTTTCGAATATTTCTGAATTGTTGCAGTATCGGTCCTGTAATAAATATATAAATGTAACATGTAATTTATATAATAAAACATATAAATGTGTGCTTTGAAAATTATTTTTTATAAAACTACACATTAGTTTTTTAAAGTTCATTTTTATATGCGTGAATTGTGGATTTGCTATGTAGATCTGTCATTGAAATGTGTTGATCCTGTGTTGTTTGGCTTTTATGTATTATTATGTTGATCATCTGTTTATGGTGGCACTTATTTATTATTACCCCTCTCTTATTTATTTATTATTTTTATTTATTTTTTGGTCTATCTTCGTAGCTGCATGTATATTTTATTAGTGTTTTCGCAAAAGTTTTTCAAGTGAGAAACGTCTCCTCAAATTAAATTCGGAGACGCAAGTCTGGGTATACCTGTGTGGTTCCATTCTTTAATATGGCGTGTCCAGGTATTTCTGTTATTTATAGCATTATTTAAGTTAAACACATTAAATTCTTTTCCATTCCGTTTATTCCCATTAGCGTGATCCTGCCTTATTTATAAAAATTGTCATCTGCGTACTTGTCCAGTCTTTGTCTTTTCAACACTCTCCAGATGAATTTCATCATACTGTTTTTTTTTTCTGTGACGCTGCAGCCCAAATCGTTCCTAGGACGTCTCATTGTTGAGGTTTCTAGATCACACACATTTAGACACACACACACACACACACTCGGTAAGACTTCTCTGAATGTGTTATCAACTCGTCACAGAGGTCGCTACCTAAATAGCACACGACAAACATAAGGGGCAAGCGTCTCCCGTCGGCAGGATTCGAACCCGCGATCCCAGCAATACAGCAGCTGCAGATCTACGCCTTAGATCGCACTGCCACCGGGACGGGCCCAATATATTATTACCTATTGCCGTCGTAGGCCACAGAGAGATTCATTTCGCGCGGCCGCCATGTTGTTCTTTTACCCTCTACAAGAAGAATACGTTGGTAGAGTTGCAAATTGCAGTTTTCTTCTTACAAGAACTGTATAGACTTATAGCCGTAAGGCATCTGGAACCAATGTATAATTCCCGTACAGTGGTTGCCCATGGTAATTTCCCTGAAGCAAAGTTCTGACCCGTCAGTTTACCTCAGGACTAACTTAAGGATGTGCGAACTGCACCTCTACCACCGTCCCTCAGTTGCCACAGCAGTCACTTTATCTTTCAATTTCATTTCCAACACACATTACTTTTAAGTGTAAGAAGGAGCTGCAGTACGGCTAAGAACTCTTTGTAACAAGTATCCATCTTTTACTTCAAAATTTGATAACTGGCTGGCTGACCACATTACAACTTCATATGTGCCTGTCACAGTACAGACAGTGTGTGACTGAGACCTCCCGTCCTTCTGCGATCTGACGCCGCGTCACTGGTTGATTTGTGCCGACGTTTCGAGACAACGTAGCGGTTTCATCTTAAAGGGTCGAAACGTCTAACGAAGGATGTCCACTGTTTGGATACCGGGCGTGTCGGGTCTCTGAGGAAGAGGGAGGACATGACAGAGGGCTGTAGAAAATTGCGTATTTGAAAGTGTCGTAATTAGTAGTTCTTGTCATATATTTTTGGATGATCATATCAACACAAATGCGAAAGGCACGTTATGGGAGGTTATAGAATTTCATATTATGCAGTACAGCGTCGATTGTCCGAACGTCAATTGTCAGAACTACCGCCGTTAACAAAAAAAAAAAATGCCATGTACTTTCCAGTTCCTGATTACTACACTGAAAAATCCTACATTATTTTAAAAAATGAACTTCTCAAATTTTGCATTACTTCTTTCTACCGTATAATAACTTGTGTTTGTTGTTTCTCTGATATAAATGTGTGAATTTATTGTTGAAGTTATGTAAAACAATTTGGTACATTCAGAATAAATTAAGTATGCATCATTATTTTAATGCTTGCTGGTTATCATTTACGAACCATTTTCTAAATCGATTACGGTATTTGATGATAATTTTTTCATGCGTATTTCATTATCCGAACAGTTTGATTAACCGAACTTCCTCGTTCCTAATTAGTTTTGAAAATCGACGCTGTACTGTATAAAGTATTGCAAGAAAGATATGAAGAGAATAGACCACTTGGAAAAACTAGGCATGTATAGGAGAATAATATTAAAATGTTTCTTAAAGGAATAGGGTGGGAGGATTTTGAATGGATTTGTGTGACTGAGAATAGGGATTAGCGGCCGGCCTTGTGCACAGTATAATGAACCCTCGCCGTCCACAAAATGCGGGGATTTCTTGACGAAGTAAGCGACTACACGCTTCCGAAACAGGGACTACTGTATATGTTGTTCTGTTTGGTGAACGTTACTAATTTGCAGTAAGGGACGTACTAAAAACTGGTTCACCACTCTCCTTGTCTTTGTTTTCTACCGGAACTACATCCTCAAGTTCTCTTACATCGCATGATCGTGGTAATTCAGACCAAGGGCGGTTTTCATAAACGCGATAAGCCGGACGGGAAATTCACTAGTTAAATTAACCACATTCACATACCTCTCATCTTGCCCAGTGTTCGTTGAGTCGCTGTCGTTGTATGGACTCAGGTCTGTGCAGTTCGAACGCCCGAACGTGTTCCATTCCTGTCGTGTTATACTTGCAGGGTCAGCGCCTGCAGAACACCGTGGTGTCTTGGCATTGTTGTAATGAACCATAGGCAGTCAGTTCAGTTTAGACTTACTGCATCACGTACGGATACTTCGATTACCTATAGTAATTTAAAGTATAGCTGACATAGCTATTAATAGACACTCGACAGCTTACACAGTAGATACGTTCTGGAAGATTCGGCGCAAGTCGAACTGCACGCCAGTCAGAACTGAACACACGCACGGTCAACTGTGTAGGTGTGTGTATATAAGGGAATCCAGTTGCAGTCCAGGCTGCAACAAACTGGAACCTGAACGGCCGCGGTATGACCGCCCCGCCGCCCGTGTTATCGTCCAACAGTACTCTGCCCCCACATTCGCCTCTTAGTGCGATCGCGATCATTCCTGCAAGGAAAAATCCTTCGCGCATTTCGAAAATGCTATTTCAGTTTTTTACTTTTTCCTAAATTGCTTAATTCACGGAGTGTCTGAATGCCCTTTACTTGTTTTGAACATTTTTAACGACGCTGTCAATACCACATATTACAAAGCGTTGAATGGCGGTGTGCTCGAGTGTCGTTATCAGTATGTTGGCTACGTTACGGACTGGACAACGGAGTAATCTTTTGATTCCTGGCGGGCGCAAGGCTTTTCTGTCCTCGCCACAAGTGCAGACCGGCTGTGGGGTCCACCCATCTTCCTGCTGAGTGGGTACCGAGACTTTATGGAGGGTAAAGCTGCCGAATCGAGGAGCTGAACACTTTCCAGGCTTTTGGTGACGATAGTGGGATTTGAACCAGCGGCGTCTCAAATGCGAAGTAGATATACAAGTGACGCATTTTCTTTAAATAAAGTAAATAATAAGAATCCTATTGCCCTATGTTCCTACTGTACAGAGGTACATATGTTAACCATGCAGTGCTCGTGGTTATTTTATGTGGCGCCGGTTTGTAACGTTAAGAAATTCAGTGCCGCCCACAAAGTGCATTGCTGTCATTTCTGAATGTCAGGACAAAGGAGCAATTATTCCCCTACACAGTGCAACATTAAGTGATTGTTTGGTCGAAGCGCAGTCTGTCTACTAAGCTGTACGAATTGAATGTTTAAATATCATTCACGTTACTCTTCTTTTTTAAAGACGCAAGTGTACGTATAACGTAACAATGAGGCGCGTTCTTGCGACCATTGTTGCAGTGGGAAAGCAATAAGCATTACATATTGTGAGTGTGGGTGTAGCCTTAGTTATCCAGCGTGCAATGCGCTTGCGCCATATTGCCATCTGTGGCCTGCACTGCTCTACAACATTTTTCCACATTAAGTCATAAACGGCGCGATTTTCAACAAAAAAAAAGTTATTGAACACAAAATGCGTGTTTTGATTTCCTCTACAACTTTCGTCTGAAACATTTCTCACATAAGAAGAATTGAGTGAGATATGATAAAGAAATGTGTATTGGTCTTGTTGTGAAGTGCCGGCTGTTCTTGTCTGATTTTAATGAATTGTCTGTATTCAAATATCAAATTTAATGAAAGTCCATCCAGTAGGAGCCGAGTTGTTCCATGAGGACAGGCGGACGGACGGACGGACAGACGTGACGAAGCTAATAGTCGTTTTTCGCAATTTTTCGAATGCGCCTAATAAATATGAATTTTATTAAGAAGAATAATGTGTGAAACAAGGAATACAGTCTCCTTCCCTGAAGAGGGAGACAGCAGGTTTGTCCGAAAGGTTGATACATTTCTACCAGAATACACGGCGTGGCGTCCCAATATGCAGTAGACATCGTAGTTACTGCAGTGTGAGCCACAGCTTCACAGATAGCAAACATGCTCACAGCGGAATAACATGGTGACAGGGGCAAGAGAATTTCTCTTCTGCGAAACATCTTCTGGGGCCCACCCAGCCTTCTCGTCACGGGTACGGGGTTCTTTTCCGGGAGTAAAACGGCCGGGGCGTGAAGTTTACCTCTGACCTCTATCTGTTGCGGAAGTTGAGAGTGGAGCTATACCTCTGACCCCGTATGCACCTTCGTGAAGTGTACAGTGACTACTTCACACTTACTTCGGTCACCGTAACGCTTGCAGAGATACGCGATCAAAGTAAAAGGTTTTTTCTCCACAACTTCGAAAAGTTCACACCTTTGTAAATGTTCAGTGAGTTTCGCTTGACACGTTCGCAGAAGCGCTTGTACGTTGTGGTTACCATCGCCGTCTAACTTCAACCAGTATTGGACTTTATCTACAAATTTTAATATAAATCCCAAATAATAAAATTCCTTGGAAATCTGTTTATAGTCTTTTCGAGTTGTCACATGCGCGGGCAGACATAATAATGATTCACTTTTGCGACTTTGCGAACGCATCGCTAACGGATGCTGTAAGCAGAACTGTACAGTCTTAATAATTCGAATATTTTACTTACCCCTACTTGATACAGCACTCTGATGCCTCTGCCATCGTTGAAGTGATGGAAGTGCGGTAGGTGGTGGTAGTCACCTGCAGGTGCAGTAGTTTCTTCCAGCTGCTGAATGTCCTGATCGTCATATAGGTGATGATGGTGGTTGTGATGGTGCTGGAATACTACCAGTGGCAGTCTGGAAGATCTCACAGCTCCTACGACAGCCATACCCACGAACACCACTGCCAAAGTTCTGACACTCATCTCGTGTTGTTGACAACAGCGGTTTGTCGACACTGTCGTCATGTTTTCCTTCACTTGTTAGAGCCGGTACGAACAGAACTACAGGTACGGTCAGTACCTCCCCTTTTGCGAATAGTATTGATCTGTTTCTAAATCCAGTTCAGTACTGACGACACTTATAATTTGAGACTCAATGTAAGCATACTTATTGGATTTGGAGTGAAAGGTTTACCGCCTTCCGTTTTTGTGTGTGAAAGCGCACTAAGTGACTGTGATCAGCTGATTGTCGTCATAGGCCCGCTCGCCGTTCTTCAACTCCGCTGCTTGTAAACAGCAGCAGCAGCAGTCCGGTAACTTTCATTCAAGTTTGCGGTTAGCTAATCAAGTTTGTTGTCCCCGGATATTTCCTTAGCGCATGCGGCTCTGCTGCTGTCTTTATTATCTTAAGGTACGTAACCACACTCTTCGTGTTACTCTGCTAGTTTTATCACAACACCTCACTTGCGAATATTTTAAGTTTTCATTCTCGAGTTGATTTTTAACCCAACAGACGTAGCAAAATTACGTTCCAAATTAAGCCGCTAACGCATGTCTTTGTATAGAAAACTATTCTTATATATTAATTACTAACTAAGAATTGTAGTGCAAGTATCAACTCTATATTATTATTATTATTATTATTATTATTACTAGTAGTAGTAGTAGTAGTAGTGGTGGTAATATTTCCTGTTTCTTATTTTTTGGATTAAACCATGTTAATTGTCTCGTAACCCTTTTCTCAGCCTGTTTTATCAATGTGATAATTATATACTTACTAATCAGCGCAGTAAACTGCTATACTGAACGTTGTTATACCTAGATTCAAGCTGACCACCAAACACTTTTAAAGTGTTGTAGAAAAGCAGTGAGATTTGGCCTACTCAAAACTATTTGAAACCCCCGTCTCTTGCTTGAAGATCCCAGATCGTACCTTCACTGAGTGACGAGTCCTTCGCTGGTCATAACTTTGCACTCGCTGTCTGTCCTGTCCTATCCTCGTGGCTCTTCACAGCAAGTTACGGAGCAAACAGGAGCGGCTTCGTGTAGTGACCCAGATCGTTCCTTCCTTGCGTTGAAGTCACCAATTTTATACGTAGGCAACCTGCCGTTCACTTACGCACAGCGTCTGCTGTGTCTCGTAGCATATATGTACGTCCGTCCTTGCCTGAGTTGCCGGTCGACTGCGCACCCAATCTCCGCTACTACAAGGTTTTATAGGAAAGGTTTTCTCATGAATGACTTGGGACGAGTCCATTACGAGGAGGGAAGCGCACCTGTGACCACTGAGGACACAGGTGGGGCGGGAGGAAGGTGAGAGGCTCACAGGAAGATCAACAAGAAGAGAGAAGGAGAGAAAGTGTTTTATACTGTTTTTTGATGTAAGATGAATGTGACTGCTGCGCACTACGCATCAACCTCCTTCCTCTCTCCTCTGTTGCGGGCCATTCATATTGTGTGATTGCTGTTCGCAAATACTCGTACTACCATAGTAAAGACGCTGTTGTGCCTGTTTACAAACCTTGCCCATATGTTGTTAGCGAAGAGACGCATCTCTCACACTTCCATAGTCACAACCAACCAGATTTATGAACTGCCCAAACAGTGACACAACAGGACCGTCTGTCGCTGCACGTAACGATGGCCTTAACAAAACCCGCTGACGTGTTCATAATGTATTTTCTTCCTCCGTATTGTCTGTGCCTAAGAATTACACCACGTAGGCGTATAGGGGTGTGGAGATAAAGTTCCGCACATTTTTTTAACACCCTGTTAGTGTATGGAGGTAGGTGGTCAGATTTACACTTGGACTGCTTTACCCTACGGGAAGACACCTCCTCCCCCCCTGTCTCTCTCTCACACACACACACACACACACACACACACACACACACACACACACACACACACACACAGCGTAAGTTTACGTACGTCACTGCCCGTGAAATAGTCAGAATATTTGAGGCTTACGAACAAACGCATTCCCTGGTACTGCCTTGTGATTGCAGGTTTACCTAATTATGTTGGTGCATGAATGCTTGTATCAGGAACACCTTATCTTTCTGAAATAAAAAATACTTAATTTTGTATTAGTGTTATTATTATTATTATTATTATTCCGTTTTGTTTATTTGTATTATTTTCTTGTTGTAGTTGTGTTCTTGTGCTGTTGAGCCTGCGCGTTAACAAACGCCTATTGAATTTAGAGTTATTATTATTATTATTATTATTCTTAAAAACAGGCCTTGTTTACTAGGACAACGCTTCGCATTTATGTATATGTGTGTGTGTGTGTGTGTATGTGTGTGTAATATTACATATCTGTGTTTATGTAAATAGCCCCAGTATTTTTTATATTTATGCTTTTAATATATAAATTAATGTAAATGTTAAAAAATAATTCCTTTGTCACAGCGCATTGTATAGCAAGGTAGGTCAGTGATATTCCCATGGCGCTAACGGGCTTACACTTACACGTACACTTCTTTGCCCTTCAGGAGCTCAAATAAAAAGCTGTACATACCGACTGTGTGGCGAATTTGTAGTCTCATACCAACTGGGGTGTGACAGAACACTGTGTTTATCATATACAAGTATACACACATTCATGTACATACATACATACACTCATATACATACATACATACATGCATACATACATACATACACACACACATACATACATACATACATACATACATACATACACACGCTCTCGTATACGTACACACACACACACACACATATATATATATATATGCATACGTACATACATACATACACACATATATATTTTAATTTTTTTGTTCGGGCCGGAGTGGCACTATGTCTGCTGCAACTAGTGCTTCTGATTGCCCCTCTACCCATCCCCCATGTATGGCATTTGTTGACAAGAAGAAAATGTTACTAGTGCCACTTTCTGAATCAAGAATTCCACATATACTGCAGTGGAATCAAACCCAGGTACCTGCATTGAGAAGACGGTGACTAACCCCTTGAACTTTGACACTGAATAATTTGTTCATGTGCAGGGTACACTACATAAATGCATACGTTCATACGTACACACACGTACATAAATACATAATACATGCTTTCTTTCATATTGTTTTACGTATATGCGGCGAGATACTGGACTGAATCCTTTTGAGTATTCGTGTGTCGGAACATGTAAGGCAAACAGTACACGTATTTCCTGTGACGTCACGAAGTCAGGCTGGTAGCTCGTAACAAGTACATCTTTTGGCATGAGTCGGAGTTTAATGTCATGTTAAGTGGGTGTCTGATCAACAGGACATGGCGCACGGACGGCCTGTACATGTTGAGGGTGGATGTTAGTATGTTAGATAAATAGTCGCACACAACCGATAAGGGGTAATCTTTCTCCTTGTGAGTCTGGCGGAAGGATAGTAAAGCCTCGTCACAACAGACGGGCCTGTAGCGAAATGCGAGGGAGGGCCTTAGACATAGACGCAGACTGCTGTGTGACGACAGAACAGCGCGGAGCATAGAGTAGGGCGTGACTGACGGTGGCAGGTTTACTTAAGTCCATGAAGTTCAGTTTAAATTTCGTGGAAACACCGACAGTGCACGGTCTCTTTTGGACACCCTAATAAACCTCCGGGTTTCATCAGATGGGTAAATTCTTGACCAACTGAGCGACTCGTAAATGGCTTTGTTCTCTGGGTTGGGCTGGTCATTTTGTTTGTTTGTTAGTTAGTTAGTTAGTTACTTAGTTACTTAGTTCTAAAGTGCCAGTAAGCCTGTTACACAAAATCTGCCCAAACCGCCGCGTAAGTGCATTGAGTAGTCTGGGAGGTTGCTTGTATTGAGGAACCTGAGGAATAGCCCGATGACGGAATATGTGGCTTCTCTTTATATACGTAATTCCAACCACTAAATACACCTGCCGTTCACAAATATACATTGTAGTATGTTATACACTGTCCTACATGTTTCGGCTTAGATAAGCCATCCCCAGGGAGAACCAAGCACAAAGGATAAGAGACACGTGAAAATATAGATATACATCTTAGTGAAATATGTAGAAGTTTTAAATATAGGATATTGCATTGAAATGTTATTATTTTAGGTTATATTAATGCATATAATTGCTGTTTGTATATGTATCATTATTAAAAATTGGATTTTTATGTTATACAAGTTTGACGACGATATATCCTTGTGCTTGATTGTGCCCGAGGATGGCTTATATGTTCCGAAACATGTAAGACAGTGTAGGCCCATACCACGAGGTAATACAATGTATATTTGTTAACTGTGACTGCATTTGTAAACAAACGAAAATATGCCGTCCAACACAGCGCTGTAACGTCATATCACACAGTGCTACATGTTTAGGATTGTATGAACCATCATCAGTCAGTTCTTTTTACAACAATGATATGACATTAAAGTGTTGTGTTTGACGGACGACATATTTTCCTTTATGCGTCAGAATTAAACTGTACTTGCCCTTAGTTTAAATTACACGAATAAAGTGATTAGTGCATGGAATGTGATAATATTACGGCAATACGTATAGCGTCTCATTGTTGAAGTAGCGATGAGTAAAATTGGTGTTGGGCTGTTTGCATGTGGCTAGACGTTTTCGTTTAATGGAAGTGCGTCTAATAAACAGCCCGTTAACTGCAGTTGATCCAGAGACCTGCCTTGTGTATCTCGGCATAAGCGTAATAAAGGAACATACGTTAGAATTATGGTGTGTGTGGGTATGTGTTTTTTGTGTAGATAAGATTAGCAGGGCACGAAGCACAGTGCAGTGTATGCAACATACATTTTAGCAGACTATCTGGAAGGAAGACGCCACTTGAAAGACCTATAATTAGATGATAAGGTAATATTAAAATGGATTTTAATAAAATATGATGTGAGGATGGGGGCTGGTTGTCTATACTTCAGGATAGGGACTGGTGATGGCGCACGATTAACCTTTAGGCACCATGCATCCTATATATAGGACAGGCGTACTGCTACTCCCCAGAGTGCGCTTTTTATATATTTAGTCAACAAATATATTATTTAATTCTTTTTTTTAGACTTTCACCATTTTCATTTATTCCTCCACAAAATGTCGTGTATTTCCTAATGTTACCCTTCCTGGTTCATAAAATATTCACATTATACATAAATGGTGTGCTAAACTGTAAATGTCCAGCTCCAGGGCCAAAGGGTTAATGCATCTGAAAGTCGCGTAACAGGTGGACAGACAGTTCTGTTGCTAGGATAGTGACCTGACCTATTCACGCGGATATTGTGTCAGTAATTGTTTGGTCACAGGTATTATTTCTCACCACACTTTAACAGCTGTCATTTACTCACTCGATTTTGTGCTGAGAAAACTGTCTTTTGTGCCTGCGCTTATTACAATTTATGGACCGCTCTTGCCATTTAGGTGCATCGTGAATACGACTCCTTTCAGTGTGCGGCCAACTATCCATTATTCCTGGCTGTTGTTTTAGAATATAATCCCTTATTGCACATTTGGACTATGAAGAATGCCGTCTAAATATTCTTGCTGTTTCCAGATTGAGTGTATCGTGTTACTGATGAACTCAAGTAGGCCCACTTCATGAATTTCTCAATTTGTGAAACTCTTGGAAACTGCTTCCCAGAGTATAAATTACGTGTATGTAATGCAGTGCGTGAAATGGTAATTAGATCCTGCCGTAATGTTTGCATACTGTAACATTACAAGCGTCAGATCTTCCACCGACAGTCCTCGCAGCGGGTTATTGACCAGATACCGTATGTGCCGACAGTGGGACACGTGGCACGTGCTGACCAGTTGCCGGGACGCGGGATACATGACGCTGGCTGACCAGTTACCGAAGTCCCCGCAGTGGGACACATGACGCTGGCTGACCAGTTACCGAAGTCCCCGCAGTGGGACACATGACGCTGGCTGACCGGTTACCGACATTCCCCACACTGGGACACTTGACGTTGGCTGACCGGTTACCGACAGTCCCGGCAGTGGGATACATGACGCTGGCTGACCGGTTACCGACAGTCCCCGCAGTGGGACACATCATCTGGCTGACCGGTTACCGACAGTCCCCGCACTGGGACACTTGTCACTGGCTGACCGGTTACCGACAGTCCCCGCACTAGGACACATGGCGCTAGCTGACCGGTTACCGACAGTCCCCGCACTAGGACACATGACGCTAGCTGACCGGTTACCGGCAGTCCCCACAGTGGGATACATGACGCTGGCTGACCGGTTATTGACAGTCCCCGCAGTGGGATACATGACGCTGGCTGACCGGTTATTGACAATCCCCGCAGTGGGATACATGACGCTGGCTGACCGGTTACCGACAGTCCCCGCACTACGACACATAACGCTGGCTGACCGGTTACCGAAAGTTCCCGCACTAGGACACATGACGCTGGCTGACCGGTTACCGATAGTCCCCGCACTAGGACACATGACGCTAGCTGACCGGTTACCGACAGTCCCCGCAGTGGGATACATGACGCTGGCTGACCGGATATTGACAGTCCCCGCAGTGGGATACATGACCCTGGCTGACCGGTTATTGACAGTCCCCGCAGTGGGATACATGATGCTGGCTGACCGGTTATTGACAGTCCCCGCAGTGGTATACATGACGCTGGCTGACCGGTTATTGACAGTCCCCGTAGTGGGATACATGACGCTGGCTGACCGGTTACCGACAGTCCCCGCACTAGGACACATGACGCTGGCTGACCGGTTACCGACAGTCCCCGCACTAGGACGCATGACGCTGGCTGACCGGTTATTGACAGTCCCCACAGTGGGACACATGACGCTAGCTGACCGGTTACCGGCAGTCCCCGCAGTGGGATACATGACACTGGCTGACCGGTTATTGACAGTCCCCGCAGTGGAATGCATGACGCTGGCTGACCGGTTATTAACAGTCCCCGCAGTGGGATACATGACGCTGGCTGACTGGTTACCGACAGTCCCCGCATTAGGACACGTGACGCTGGCTGACCGATTACCGACAGTCCCCGCACTAGGACACATGACGCTGGCTGACCGGTTATTGACAGTCCCCGCAGTTGGATACATGACGCTGACTGACCGGTTACCGACAGTCCCCACAGTGGGACACATGACGCTAGCTGACCGTTTATCGCCGAGGGACACAGGATGCTTGCTTACACTTTACCGACTGTCCCAGCAGTGGGACATACGGCACTGGCTGACCGGTTATCAGTTTGTTATGAGATGGGGATGTAGGCCTAATGATGCATTTGTTACAGGATGGAAGATATAGGCCTAATGGTGTATTTATTACAGGATAAAGGATGTAGACCTAATGATATTATACTTTCCCGGGATAGAGGATGTAGTCTTACTGATACTGTATTTGTTGTGGAATAGAATATATATGCATATCGATATTATGTTTGTTACAGGATAGAGGATATAGGCGTACAGATATGCTATTTATCTGATGTTAAACACATTTTACGCTGTAAGTGATGATTTAGTTATTATAAAATTAATGCTTAGGTAGGCCTTAATTGTAACAAAGATCTGAACAGGAATTCCCGTCTAATCCCAAGACAAAGACCAAGGAAGAGCAGCTTTGACGTAAATTGTTCATATGCGTCATTGAATGACGTAGTACGACAAAATCAACATATGTATGTCATATAAAGTAGATGTTAAGTTTGATGCTTGAAAGTTAATGTCCAATATGAATTGTAATCGGGTGTTCAACCAAAGAAATCCATGAATTCGGGTAACACGTTTAAGCATGCAATGCACAGTACATCCTGCTCCAGCATTAAAACAACACTGCATTTTGCCTATCGATTGTGTTTGTGGGCTTTTGTGACTCACAAAATACACAACGATTCTTTATTTATACAGAATTCATTTATTACGGTAAAGCAAGCCCTCTCCAGGGCTTTTACAGGCTCTTAGGGCTCCAGGAGGCTGAGGCTTCCAGATTTCGAGTCGCTCGGCACGACGAGGTGGTAAGATTGTCAGCCTTACGCACCGACCGCCTTTACCCCCTGGAAATATTCCTGGTACTCATTTTTGTTCATGCGACCGAAAGAATTATGTCAATGAAAAATTCCACGGACACCATCGCGACGTTTCGTATTGTAGCGCAGTGCCTGCCTCAGCAAACTGCGTCCATTATTGCCTCTGTAATAGAGACGCAGTGAGAGTGGAATTGAATTTTTAAATTTATTTATACCGACGTTAAAGCTTTATGTGGTTCAGGTGTGACAGCGATTTGAAATGTAATAACTGTCGTTAAGGACATGAAATTAATTATTAATGCTTCGAAGGAAGGGCCCATCAGGTTGGTTGAAGTGTTAATGTTACTGTAGAAGGCTGAAGATTGGTAAAACCTAGGTTTTACCAAATCTGGTAAAACCTATGTTTTACCAGTAAATGGATTGAAACAAACAACACAACAAAGTGGTCGGAGGGATTACGATTTCTACAAGCAATGAAAATCAGAGCATATCACGAGGGAATCAAATGTTCACCTTACGAAGCTATGTTTAGTGTTCCTATGAAACTGGGAATTGCTAACTCTGTTTTGCCACGAAATTTAACTATTAACATGACCACTGAGGAGGACTTAGAAAAAATTAAATATTAATAATGAATGCACGGTTGATACAAAAGATGAAGACAATGACCACGAACCAACTCTTGATTTAGAATTGCAACGTAATGATAATACAAGTGCAACAGAAACCTACGTAACAATGGAAGTCGAGACCGAAGTTCAAAATAAAAAAAAATAGACCCAGAAGCAATCTCTGAAACCCCTGACGGGACAACTGCGACTATCAGCAAAGCTCAAAAAGTGAAAGTGTTTGGGGAGGCTGCCAGGGACGGACTTGAGCAGACACAGAAAATGAAAGCAACTTCCTCTAAAAAGTTCCAAAAACCTACTCTCGGACAAAATCACGAGATCTCTTCCCCCCCCCCCCCCCTTCGCCCTTTTTATTAATTATTTTTGTGTACCCCCCTAATTGGCCCCCCCCCAAGC
>Ga0123355_10003577_pt1 | contig 22350 bp, 20 predicted proteins | sample TergutEmb28metaG_3_FD_89872 | JGI IMG/M metagenome (GOLD analysis project Ga0123355, IMG submission 89872) | Embiratermes neotenicus P1 segment gut microbial communities from Petit-Saut dam, French Guiana - Emb289 P1 | ecosystem: Host-associated > Arthropoda: Insects > Digestive system > Gut ... | reverse complement strand
GGCCACCAACACAGTGACGCGGACGATCAGCCTTGGGCTGCCGATCGGAGTGCCCGGTGCCCACCAATCGGCCTATGGCGCGGCTCCGAACTCGATCGCCGTCGATGCCAGGGCAGGCGTCGCCTACGTCGCGCTTTACAATGCCAACGCAGTCGAAGTCATCAACCTCAGCAGCAGCGCGACCAATCCTGTCATGGGTATGATCCCTGTAGCCTATGCCCCGGCCTCGGTGGTGCTGGACCAGGCCGACAATGTGCTCATCGTTGCCAACGACAAGGGCATCGGCGCGCGTAATTCGTTCGAGTGCGACTACAGCGTCTGCGCCTACAACACCCACCAGGACAATGGCACTGTCAGCATCGTCCCAGTGCCCTCCAGCGGGAACTTGCAGACGATGACGGCGCAGGTTTTCGTGAACAATCACTGGGATCTGGCGCAAAATATCGCGTCTGCCTCGGGTGGCTCCCCGAAGACAAAGCCGGTCGCAATCCCCGCCAAGATTGGCGATCCGTCGCTGATCAAGCACGTGTTCGTGATCGTCCGCGAAAACCGCACCTATGATCAGGTCTTGGGCGACGTAGCCGCCGGTAATGGCGATCCCTCGTTGGCAGTGTTCGGGGGCAAAGTCACGCCGAACGTGCACAAGCTGGTGAAGCGCTTCCCACTCTTCGACAATTTCTACAACCCTAGCCGCCAATCTGCTGACGGTCACCAGTGGATCACCGAGGGCATGGCGCCCTACGCCGACGACATCCAGTCGCCTGACTGGGTCCGCAGCTATCCAGGCGGGAACGCCGGCGATGCATTGGCCTATCAGAACAAGGGCTTCGTGTTTTCGGAAGCAGCAGCCGCCGGTCTGTCGGTCAAGCTCTACGGCGAATACGTCGAGGCCGATTCATTCCTACAACCGGCCGGGTCAACCAGCGAACCGAGTTGGAGCCAGTTTTACGCCGATGCGCAAGCCTTCGAGGCTGGCACCGAGAAGACGCTGTTCTACCAGAACACGGTCCAGGCGTGGTCCACTCTCCCGGCCGTGTCTAACCACCTGATCAAAAACTTCCCGCAGTTCGATCTGGGCATTCCCGACCAGTTCCGTGTCGATGTCTGGCTACAGGACTTCCAGAATGACGTCAAGGCCGGTACGGTGCCCGCGATGAGCATGCTGTGGGTTATGTGCGACCACACCGGCGGTCCGCCAACTCCGGTCGCCGAACAGGCAGATAACGACTTGGCCGTGGGCCGCATTATCGACTACATCAGCCACAGCAACGTGTGGTCCACGTCGGCAATCTTCATCGAGGAAGACGACTCACAGAATGGCGTTGACCACGTTGACGGTCATCGCGCCCCAGGATACATCGTCAGCCCATACACCGTGCAGGGCGGACCCACCCAAAACACCTACTACACGCAGGTCAATATGACGCGGACGATCGAGCAAATCCTCGGTCTGCCGCCCATGAACCAGTTCGACCTGGTGGCGTCGCCGATGAGGACCGCTTTCGTGAACGGCACCGCGCCCGCGGCGAACTTTGAGCCGTGGACGCACGTGAAGAACCAGGTCGCCCTGGACGAGGGCGTTTCAGCAAGCGCAGTCGACCCAGCAAGCAGCCCCAAGATCAAGGCCCTGCAGACGGCTTGGCTCCAGAAGAAGGCGGAAATCTTCGCTGGCAAACTGACCAAGCCCGACTCCGAAGACCCGGACACCGTGAACCATCTGAACTGGTACATGTCCACCGGGTTTGTGCGTCCGTATCCGGGCGAGAGCACGGTTCGCCCCCCGAGCGACTTCAACAAACCGGCTCCCACCACCGCTGACCTCGACGACTAAGGACACATTCCATCCGTAACGGCCCTCTCCCCCGATGATCGGGGAGGGGGTTTTTTTGTTAACGCCACAAATGCAAATTCCCCACAGCTTTCCCCACCGGCGTCGAACGTTACCGCCCTGGCTCCCCACGACAACGCAAGGAACCCAGCACCTGTTTTCCTTACTTCAATTGAAATTCATGAAAAGACCCGAGTCCGCGAGATGGAACAAGAACGAAGAATCTGCTTCGTCGCCACCGCACTCACGAAGGGGTGTTTCGTTAGTATTGAGACAGGCAAAGAAGCTACTGCGGATGGCAAAAAGAACCTGCAGGCCCTACCAAGAAACGAATAGCCTGGCCGGGGCGACAGAGCCGATGAGTCCACAAGTCGCTACGATTTAACACGTTCAACAACCCACTCGTCGTGACAAATTCAGCCCCGAGCTCGCCAGTCTTGTTTTCTTTCCGGTCCATCATCCGGTCCATCATCCTAATGAATCGGTGGATTCTTCATAAGAGCAGGGACGACATTGGATGTCGGAATCGTCGCGGAACAGCTGACTGCCGTCGAAATGTCGGCTCCCTGTACTTCATTGGTTCAGTTGAGGTGTAAAACTACTCGAGCAGGAGACAGAGGATGCAATTCGCAATGTTGATTTACGAATCGCCGCAGGCTTTCGCGGCACGCAAAACCGATGGGACCGACCCTTATACAGGCGCCTGGCGCGCCTATCACAAGGCTCTGGTCGAGTCAGGTGTCTTTGTCGGAGGCGACCCGCTGGAAGTTCCGGAAACGGGAACCACGATAAGGATCAAGGACGGAAAACGGAGTGTGCAGGACGGCCCGTATGCTGACGCCAAAGAACAGCTGGGAGGATTCACCATCCTGGAGTTACCGTCTCTTGACGCAGCTCTGGAGTGGGCGGCACGCTGCCCGGCTGCCTCGCTGGGCGCCGTCGAGGTGCGTCCGCTGGCTCCTCAGACCAAGCGCAGGATTACGGAATGAATGGAAGAGATGAAGAAGAGGTTCATCGAACAATCGAACGAGTGGCGCGCGAGTCCTACGGTCGCCTGGTCGCATATCTGTCCGTTCACACCCAAGACTTGGGAGGCGCCGAAGATGCCCTGAGCGAGGCTTTGCTCAAAGCGCTGACTGCCTGGCCTCGAGACGGCGTACCTAAAAATCCTGAGGCTTGGTTGCTGACGACCGCGCGGCACTCACTTATCGATTTCTTTCGTCATCAACAGGTAGTGTTCGGCAGCGAACCTGAGCTCCTGCTATTAGTGAAGAACTCAGCGGGGACGATTTTGGAAACGAATTTTCCGGACGAGCGACTCAAGTTGCTTTTTGTCTGCGCGCACCCAGCGATCGATCCTACGATGCACACGCCGCTCATGTTGCAAACCGTTCTGGGCCTCGATGCGGTCCGCATCGCCAGTGCCTTTCTGATTTCACCCAAGACGATGGGGCAACGTCTGGTGCGTGCCAAGACGAAGATCCGTGACAGCGGTATCCACTTCGAGGTGCCAGAAAAACACAATTTGCCAGAGAGGCTGGAAGCGGTTCTTGAGGCCATTTACGCCGCCTTCGGTATTGGTTGGGACGACATGGCGGGCGCGGATCAGCGCGGCCGCGGTCTCGCCGAAGAGGCCATCTGGCTGGCGCGAGTGCTTCGGCAATTAGTGCCCGGCGAAGCAGAGGTTCCGGGGCTGTTGGCCCTGATGCTGCACTGCGAAGCGCGACGCGCCGCCCGACGCGACCGTGATGGGCGGTACATGCCTCTATCCGAGCAGGACCCGAAACTGTGGTCACTATCTTTAATCCGAGAGGCCGAAAGCCATCTGGCGGAGGCGTCCAAATATGGACGTCCTGGACGTTTTCAACTGGAAGCGGCCATCCAGTCCGTACACGCCGAGCGTGGACGCAGCGGCCGGATTGAGTGGCCGGTGATTGTAGGATTTTACGAACAGTTGAACCGCATGTCACCGACAATCGGCAGGCGAACTGGGTACGCTGGCGCCCTGGCGGAGGCAAATGAAGCGGAACGGGGGCTGGCAGTTCTGGATGAAATCGATCAGGCTGCGGTCTCTACTTATCAACCTTATTGGGCGGTTCGCGCCCATCTCCTCGAGCTTCTCGGGAAAGGACCCGAAGCCCACCAGGCCTACGACCGCGCGATTGGATTGGCGGAAGATCCAGCAATCCGAGAGTTCCTGCTGAAAAAACGGGGCTGATTTTTTCTCCCAGCCATGTAGAAATCGGTTTGCCTTATCCGTCACCTCCATAAGAAACGGCTTGCAGATCGAAACTGCGCCGTCTGCGAGGTGAGCGATGTGCCCATTCTGTTTCGCAACCCTGGGACTAGTCGTGGCCGGCACGGTCTCAACCGGCGGACTGGCGGCGCTGTCCGTGAAAGTGTTCCGCAAGAAGAACCATGTAACAGAAATCATTTCCGATACGAACCAAAAGAGGGATGAAAATGCCAACACGCACAGTCGATAACCCGAAAATGGTCTCGCGCGCCGAGTGGCGTGCGGCTCGCAAAACACTACTGGCCAAAGAGAAGCAGCTCACCCGCGACCGCGATGCGATTGCCGCCGAGCGCCAGAAGCTTCCCTGGGTCAAAGTCGAAAAGTGCTATGTATTTGATTCGCCGACCGGCAAGAAAACTCTCGCGGACCTGTTCGAGGGCCGAAGCCAGCTCATTATCTATCACTTCATGTTCGGCCCGGACTGGCAAGAGGGCTGCCCAAGTTGCTCGTTCAATATGGATCATACGGACGGAGCGCTGGTGCACCTTGCGCAGCGTGACGTCTCTTTTGCGGCTGTCTCTCGGGCGCCCCAGTCCAAAATTGATCCCTTCAGGAAACGGATGGGGTGGAAGTTCAATTGGGTCTCATCGTATGGCACGGACTTCAACTACGACTACCATGCGTCGTTCACGCCCGAGCAAGTGGCCAAGGGCAGGGTCGAATACAACTTCGACCTGGTGGAGTTTCCCAGCGCGGAAGCGCCGGGATTGAGTGTGTTCTACAAGGACAAAGACGGCAACGTCTTCCACACGTATTCGGCCTATGCCCGGGGAACGGAGACCACGGTCAACACGTACAATTACCTCGATCTTGTTCCCAAAGGCCGGGACGAAGGTGACTTACCGTTCACCATGTCGTGGCTTCGCCATCACGATCGCTATGAGGACGGCTACTTAGCCGATGTCGATAGGCCCTATTGGCCCAAAGTTGCTGTTTAGTCCTGAACGAGACTCGCATGTGGCCTGGCGTGCTCAACGCACGCAGGCCACGAATCCGGCATCACCCGCGCCCAGCGCGGCATGGAACAGGCCTCTCCGTGATCTATCGGGATTTTGGCCGGGTCACAAACGAATTCCTGGTTCCTCAGAATCGATAGATTCCGGCGAACTCCATCCGGCGCGGATTGGTGAGCGTTTCAGTGTAGTTGCCGAATGTAGTAAGGCACGTCCCACTCATCCTGCATCGAGAAGGCATCGAAGCGGGTGTTGTTGAATACATTGAAGATGCTCCAGCGCACTTCGAGCGAGTGGGTCTCAGTGTGCGGAATCCTCCATTGCTTGTGGCGAGACACCCGTCGCCGCGAACCGTTTTTTGCCCCGCTCTCCCAGGTAGGCATACGAGAAGCCGCCTGACGCCTGCGTGGGATTCTTGAAGATATTCGAAACGCCGTTAGTGATCGTAGTGCCGGAGTTGATGGGCGCGCCGGTCAGATCGGCCCAACCCAGTTCGTCCCAGCTCGTGGGGCAGACGTAACCCATAAATACGCTCACCGGGAACCCGGAGATCCACCGAGTCGTGCCGCCGATCCGCTATCCGCTGATCAGTGCGTCAGCGGCTCCGTGGACCGTGCTCCCCAAAGCTTTCCCGCGACCGAAGGGCAACTCCGCAACCCAGTAACCGTTGATCTGATGCCGCAAATCCGCGTTTCCCGGTCCGTACATCTGGCCAGGATCCCACTGGTTGATCACGCTGTCGGTAAAGTAGTGGGCGCCGCGCTCCGCGGTGGACTCGACATCCATCGCCTTCGAGTAGGTATAGTTCAGGCCGAACATGACTACGTCGGAAACCTGCTTTCAGGCTGACCTGCAACGCGTCGTAGTTCGACCAGGCGATCGAGCGCCAATCCCAAAGGGAAGAATACTGGTTGTCGTAGTAGGAGAACAGGCCACCTTGCGGAGCTGTCGGGAAACCCAAAACGTCGATCAGGAAGATCCCAGACGTTTCGTTGTAAAGATTGCCGCAACCACAGTAACAGGCTGGCGCCCGCGACATCCCTGAGCATGTAGATCCGGGCGTCGAGTGAAATGACGGGAAGCCTCTGACCTATCCATGCTGGAAGATGCACCTTCTTGCACTTTCGGTGAACTGCGTTGGCATCGCCACAGGTTGGACCTCATTTTCGAGTCGCACGCCAAAAAGGTTCTGCAAACCGGGCGGACGAAGTTGAGCACACCTCCAGGGGCCGCAGCGTAGCTTCGTCGTCACCTAGCCGTTCCCTGATATTTCCAGTGTGTTTGCCGTACCCAGCACCACGTACCACAAATATCAACGCGGGACTCAAGGGGAACCAAGGCTGAACTGTCGAAAAGTCAGAAGAACAATTCGTCAGATGGAGAGCAAAATATCTTCTAGAATCCTGTTGCGATGTACATTTCTAATTGTGAGCAGCACTCTGTCATTGGGGTCTGGTGCCAAGCTCATTGCGAGGGTTCCGAATGCTTCGAAATCTTGAAGAGCGTATAGGCCATTGCAGCCGTTTCATAGTTCTGGGCCTGGTACTGGCCTGCGCTTCATTCGCCGAGCCATCCCAAATCCAGCGCCTCGTCGCTGCGGGCCAACTCAAGGAAATGCGCTGGCCGGATTTTCGAGACCTCCAAACCTCAGTGCAGGAGTTTTATGAACCGACGGGCTACGCCCCCGCCTGGATCCAGGGAACGACGCCGTCTCCTCAGGCGCTCGCGATGATCGACACCTTCCGGAGTGCCTGGAAAAAAGGGCTGGAGCCGGAAGACTATGATGCATCGCGTTGGGATGGTCGCTTGCACTCGCTCGAAAGCTCGAGTTCCGGTGCCGACGCTTTCGATGTGGCGCTCACCGTCTCGGCGATGCGGTACGTTTCCGATCTGCGAATCGGGCGCATTCATCCGCAACATTTTAAGTTCGGATTGACGGTCGAACAGAAGAAGTACGACCTGGCCAAGTTTCTTCGGGATCAGTTGCTGCCGGCATCCGACATTGCCAGTGTGCTGGAAGAAATCGAGCCGCCCTTCGCAACCTACCGTCGTACCGAGCAAGCACTCGTGAAATATATACAACTGGCCCGCGACGACGATGGCGAAAAACTCCCGATTCCGCCGAAGCCGGTCGATCCCGGTCAGACGTATGCTGGCGTGCCGCGGCTGGCCCGGCTTCTTGCTCTAGTTGGAGATTTGCCGCCCGGTACCCAGCCACAAGACAGTCAAATATACGACGCCACGCTGGCGGAAGCAGTAAAGCGGTTCCAACGGCGCCACGGGCTCGACGCGGACGGCCGCCTCGGGCCGGCTACAATTAAGCAACTGAATGTCCCGCTCTCGGATCGAGTTCGTCAATTGCAGCTCACACTGGAACGCTGGCGCTGGCTCCCTACTGAGTTCCCGGCGCCGCCGATCATCGTCAACATTCCCGACTTCCGCCTGCGCGCCCTCGATGAAAACAACAAGGTCGCTCTCGAAATGCGGGTGGTGGTCGGGAAAGCGATGACTACTGAGACACCAGTTTTTGCGCGCGATATGACGTTCATCGTGCTTCGCCCCTATTGGAATGTGCCGTCTGGCATCCTGCGCAGAAGTACCCTTCCCGCGATCAAGCGGGATCGCAGTTACGTGGCAAAGCAGAACTTCGAAATCACAACCCTCGCCGGCAAGGTCGTCACATCGGGAAACGTTTCAGACGACGTACTGGCGCAGCTGCAGGCTGGAAAATTGGCCATCCGGCAGAGGCCGGGGCCGAACAATTCGCTTGGCCTGGTGAAGTTGATGTTTCCGAACGAGTATTCCGTTTATCTGCACAGCACACCCGCAACCGAGCTGTTTTCGAAAAGCCGGCGCGATTTCAGCGCCGGGTGCATCCGCGTCGAAAAGCCCGCCGAACTCACCGCCTGGGTGCTGCGCAACAATTCTGGCTGGACTCTGGATCGTGTGCGCCAAGCCATGCAAAGCGGCAAGGACAATGTCACCGTTACCTTGGCGCGCTCTGTGCCGGTGTTTATCGTGTATGGTACTGCCATCGCCTACGAGAATGAAGTGCACTTCTACGATGACATTTACGGCCACGACCGAAAGCTGGCTGCCGCGCTGGCAAAGGGATATCCCTATCCCAAGAGATAAGAGAAACTACCAGCGACGTACGCGGCCGACGTCGACGTGTACGAAGTTTGAGCTGGCGTAGTACCCTACGCCACCGCGATGCAGGGCCAGCGCGGCGTCTCGAAGTTCGGACGTCGGAACTCCTGGCAGGCGAATGTCAATCGCCATCGCCTGGATGTGCAAGCTGTGGAGCGCCACGCCGTGGCCGTGCGTTCTCAGATACTCGTTGCTCCACGGTGTGCGATAGCCGCAGATCACGTCAATCTCGGCGTTGGGGCGGCCCAAAGCGATTGTCAGGTCGTGCAGAAGATCGAATAGGCGAGGATCGTATTCGCGAACATCACCGGTCCGGTGATCGCGTAGATAATGACTGATCGTCGCCAATGCGTTCGAATCATATGTGTTTCCGTGGCGATAGACGATGTCAAGTCGCTCCCCCGTGTGAGTATGGAAGAAACGCAACCGATACGGGGAGACCGAGGAAGAAGAGGGAATCGAGCCCGCTTTCGTCAGCGAACTGGGGCAGAGACAAATGAGTGCAACGACACAAGCCAGCAAACTGCTTCGATGAAGAGACAGCAACCGATAACTCCCAAAGGTATTTGGCGGCCATCCAATGGCCAGACCGAATTCAATTTTACAGGCAAAGAGCAGGTATGGACCTTGCCAGCGCGCAAATTTCAAGCGCCCGGATCACACAACTCGCGGCCGCTTCGGACACGCCCGTGATTTAGCTTGCCTGAATCGGGGAGACTTCTGACATCGAAGGGCTGAACCTGGTAGAGCGATGGTCTATCACGACCCTGGTTTCCTTGTAATTTTATGGTTGCGCTGCGCATAACCCCTCCGAAGGCGTATGCTTTTGCGGCAGAGACTTGACGATCCACTCGGAGGGCCCATGACGACTCGACTGCCGTCTCGCAATGCATCATCCGTCTCCGTATCCCGCCGCGAATTCATTTCGCAAACCGCCACGGCCGCCGTGGGATTCTCGATCGTCCCGCGCCATGTGCTCGGCGGCGGCGGATTCATCCCGCCTAGCGACAAAGTCAATATCGCTTTCATCGGAGTCGGAGCCCAAGGCCTGCGTGTGATGCTTCGCTTCTTGCGGGAGCCTGACGTGCAAGGCGTCGCCGTCTGCGACGTCAACAAGAGCGCATCCAACTACCCGCAATGGAGCACGCATGAATTCGCGAACTCCGTCCAGAAAATGCTCGGTGTCAGCAGCGGCTGGGATTGGCTCAGCCCCGACCAGCCCATCCAGCTCACGCATTCGCTCCAGGTCACCGGAGGTGTGGCCGGGCGGGAGCCCTGCCAAAAAATTGTCGAGGGCTACTACGGTACGCAGCAGCGTTCCGGCCAGTACCGCGGGTGTGCTGCGTACAACGATTTCCGCGAGCTTCTCGAAAAGCAGAACGACGTCGACGCCGTCGTGGTCTGCACCACCGACAACCTTCACGCCACCGTCTCGGCTGCCGCGATGAGAAAACGGAAACACGTCTTCTGCCAGAAGCCTCTCACCCACACGATCTACGAAGCCCGCCGCATCGCCGAAATCGCCCGCGAAACCGGAGTCGCCACGCAAATCGCTGTCGCCAATCAGGCTTCCGAATCTACGCGCCAGCTCTGCGAATGGATCTGGGGCGGCACGATCGGGCCGGTGCGCGAAGTGAAGAACTGGTCGAGTCGCCCCTTCTGGCCGCAGGGTCTCGAACGCCCCAAGGAATCCGAACCAATCCCCGAAGGCCTAGACTGGGATCTCTGGCTCGGCCCCGCCCCGCAACGCCCATTCCATCATGTGTACCTGCCCTTCAGTTGGCGCGGCTGGACCGACTTCGGATGCGGCGCCCTGGGCGACATGGGCTCCTACAGCTACGACACAATTTTCCGCGTGCTGAAACTCGAAGCCCCCACCAGCGTCGAGTCGAGTTCGACTGATCGCTACGAGGAAACTTATCCGCAAGCCTCGATTATCCGCTACCATTTTCCCGCTCGCGGCGACATGCCCGAAGTTAAGTTCACCTGGTACGACGGCGGCCTTAAACCCGAACGCCCCGAAGAACTCGAACCCAACCGCCCGCTCAAAGGCGATGGCGAAGAAGATGAAGGCATGCTTTTCGTCGGCGACAGCGGCAAAATTCTCTGCTCCTTCAACGGCGGCCATCCCAAGCTGATCCCGCAATCGAAAATGGACGCTTTCAAACCGCCAGCGCCAACGCTCGCTCGCTCTCCAGGAAACGAGCGCGAGTGGCTCGACGCCTGCAAAGGAGGGAAAACCAAGCCCGGCGGCAACTTCGAATTCGAAGGCTTGGTCACCGAAACGCTCCTCCTCGGAAACGTCGCCGTCCGCCAGGGAGGCCGAATCACCTGGGACCGCACAGCGATGAAGGCCAACGACTCCGATGCCCTGCAGGGCCAAATCCACCCCGACCGCCGCCCGGGATGGGAATTGTAGCCAGGTGTGGCCGCCCTGAGGGGCGGATCGCGTTAAGGGTAACAGAGAAGTGTCATCGCGGTGAGATGCAGTAGTTATCACGCCTCAAAGCCGCAGAACGGCGAAACAATCGATCCCACCCGTGGGGGTGGGTGACCGAGAGGAAACGAACCAGCCCGGAAAGGGCGAAAGAGACCAAAATGTCCCCAATCTCCAGACGCGACTTCTGCAAAATCGCCGCCACCCAAACCGCCGCGCTCGGCATGTTTCCCGCACTCAAACTCCACGCCAACCCCCTCAACATGCCCATCGGATGCCAAACCTGGCCGGTCAAAGAAATGATCGCCAAAGATTTCCCCGGCACCCTCAAACAACTCGCCGACGCAGGATTCCAATCCATCGAACTCTGCTCCCCTGTCGGCTATGCCGAATTCGGTTTCGGCGGCCTCGCCAAATACAAAGGTCCCGAACTCCGGCGAATCCTCAGCGACGCCGGCGTCACCTGCATCAGTTCCCACTTCGGCATCGCCGAACTCCGCGCCAATCAAGATGACCGTATTGCCTGGGCCAAAGACGTCGGCCTCACGCAGATGATCGTCCCCAGCCTCGACGCCGGGAACACTCCGACCATGGACGAAGTCAAACGCGCTGCCGACGAATACAACAAGATGGGTGAGAAGGCCGCCAAGGCCGGCATCCAGCAAGGCCTTCACAACGAAGGATTCGAACTTTCGACGGTCGATGGCAAGCGCACCTATGACATCCTCTTTGAACTCCTCGATCCCAAATTGGTCAAGTTCCAGTTCCAGGTCTCCACGATCAGCAAAGGCTACGACGCTGCCGAGTACTTCACGAAATATCCCGGTCGCTTCATCTCCATGCACGTGCAAGGCTGGGACGCAGCCACAAGGAAAATCGTCCCGGTAGGTCAGGACTCCCTTGACTGGAAGAGGATTTTTACCACCGCAAAAGTTGGAGGCATCCAGAACTACTTCGTCGAAATGAAGCTCGAGCTGATGAAAGCCAGCGTCCCATATCTTCGCAATTTGCAATTGTGACGCCTGCGAGCCCGCAATAACCCGTGTATACTCGGTGCGGCTGCCCTGGACGCGCGCGATTCAACTTCACACTCCGGAGCATTTTATGCAGAGCCGTATCACAGGTACCACCATGCCCGTCCTCGAATTTATCCTCGAGCCCAACGAGGCCATCATCTCCGAAGCCGGAGAACTCTCCTGGATGGGTAGTTCGATCCAGATGACCACGCACACGCAATTCGCCGGCGGCGGCGGCCTGTTCGGCGCGCTCAGGCGCGTGGCCGGCGGCGGATCGCTGTTCATGACCGAGTATCGCGCCCTCGGCATGGCGGGTGAGCTGGCGTTCGCGACGAAGCTTCCCGGCCACATTGTCCCGGTCGAAGTCGTGCCCGGAAACGAGTACGTGGTTCACCGCCAAGGATTCCTCTGTGCCACGCCGCAAATCCAAATCGGCGTTGGCTTCCAGCAAGCGCTCGGCGCAGGAATTTTCGGCGGCGACGGATTCCTTCTGCAAACAGTCAGCGGCCAAGGTATTGCATGGCTCGAACTGTCAGGTGAGTTGGTGGTGCGCGATCTGAGGCCCGGCGAGAACCTGCGCGTGCATCCCGGTCACGTCGGCGCATTTCAGGCCAGCGTCTCGTTCCAGATCACCACCGTTCCGGGCATCAAAAACATGATCTTCGGCGGGGACGGAGTTTTCCTCGCCTCGCTCACCGGTCCGGGACGGGTCTGGCTGCAAACGCTCCCCATCTCGAAACTTGCGCACGCCATCGAGCGCTACCTCCCGCGTGAAGCCCCGCGCCAGGCGGTGGAAGGCGGTGTGGTGGGCGGAATCGTCGGCTCGATCCTCGACAACATGCGCTGAAGGAAAACCGCGATGCGATTGGCGATTCGCGCACTGACTGCGCTAATGATTCTCCTCGCGTGGTCTGTTCTTGCCAGCCGCCGAAATACCGGCCAACAGAAGGCGACTATGTAGCGCACGACTTCAAGTTCCGATCGGGGGAGCTACTCGCTGAACTGCACCTTCACTATCGGACCTGGGGCAAGCACGACGCGAAAGGTGTCGTGAACAATGCCTTGCTGCTATTGCACGAGAACCGCTGCTGCCTTTCTCCGTTGCATCGGGATCCCTCCCGGAAGTCGAACTTGCAACTGATTCCCCGGCGATACAAAATTATTTCGCCGGCTTCTTCAGTTCTTCCATAACGCTCTGGATCAGTTCTTTGGCGTCCGTCAGGTTCTTCATGATGATCTGGATGTCCATGACGGGCTTGCCCGGCCAGCGCTGGCTTTGACAATAGACACCGTGCTGGCCAACGAGGGCCATCGCGTCGGTGATGGTGTCCATGGTGACGGCCAGTCGTCCGCGGGGAACGCCCATCATGGTTTCGTAGTGCTCAAGTTCTTCCTGCTTCTCTTCAAATACGGGCATCGCTCGATTGTAACCGTGGCGCCCGGTGGCGCATAATGAGCGGCTGACAAAATCCACGTTCAAACGTCCAAAGCTCTTCGAGTGAGAGCTCACTCAAAAGGAGAAACCATGCAGAAGAGAATCGCCCTCCTGGCGCTTTTGACCTTCTTCGTCGCAACCGTTGGCTTCGCTCAAGAAAACCGCCCCAGCCCGGCAGAATCTGCATCCTGCGATCTCGGGGGAGGCAAAACTGTTAAGACCGACTACTCTAGCCCCCGCATGAAAGGGCGCAAAATCTTTGGCGACCTTGTGCCGTTCGGCAAGGTATGGCGTACGGGAGCAAACGAAGCAACGACCTTCGTTGCCAGCAGCGATGTAGTTGTCGGTGGCAAGACTGTGCCGGCCGGTAGTTATACGCTCTTCACCGTGCCTAACACTGAAAAATGGACACTGATTATCAACAAGAAGACCGGACAGTGGGGCATTCCTTACAAGTATGAGAGCGATGAACTCGCCCGCGTCGACATGAAAGCCTCGACACTTCCTTCGCCCGTCGAGAATTTCACCATCAATTACGCCCAATCCGGCAACGGCTGTACTTTGCAGATCGACTGGGATACCACACGCGCATCGGTGGAGATCCAAGCAAAGTAGCATCCCGAATCGCGTTACGGTCTTTTGACGCTCCAGGCACGCTCAGTGATAGGCGTGTCTAGAGCGTTCGTTTGAAGAGCGGAATCGCGATGCCCAGCGTGATCATGGCAAACAGCGTAAGGAACAGCATGTCTCCCCAGACGGCATTAAGCGTGGTCTGCTTCAGCAGCAGGGACTTGAATCCGTCCACCGCGTACGTAAACGGATCGCCCTTTGCGATGATGCGCAGCCACCGTGGAAATGCCTGAATGGGATAAACCGACCCGCTGGGGAAAAACAGCAGCGTGTTGAGAATGCCGAACATGGCGCGCGGCACGAGCGGATCTTCGATGCGCACCATCAGCAGGAACATCATGGTATTGAGGGCCAGAGAGGTGAGCACAATCATGACCAGCAGCCCGACAAGGGTCAGCGGATTGAAGATCGTCCCGACCCCTGCCAGCATCGAGCCGATGCCCACGATGATCACGCCCGTCATTACGGCCTTGATCGCTCCCGCAAGATTGAGTCCGAGCACAAGTTCCAGCTTCGTGATCGGCGTGACCAGATAGCCTTCGTGGACGCCGCGCGCCTTGTCGTCGATGTAGAGCATGCCCCCGCCGATCATTACCGAGACAAACATGGCGAGCACGAGCGATCCGGGCAGCAGGTATTTCATGTACTCCATGTAGGGATACAACTCCACGATGCTGAGCGCGGTCTGTTGCAAAATGCGCGGCGAAGCCGTGGGCTCGTTCAACGCGTTGGTCAAATCAGTCAATACTGACTCGATTGCGGAACTCATGAAGTTGTCGCTGTTGTCAACCACGAGCACGATTTGGGGATGGTTCTCTTGGTACACACGCCGCGAGTACTGGGGCGGAATAATCACTGCGCCTTGCAGCTTTCCGTTGCGGACGTCCTCGGCAGCCTGCTGGTCGTTGTTGTAGGGAATTGTGGTGAAGGTGCGGAGGTTGGCCTGCACCGAATCGAAGGCTTGGCGGATCTTCAGCGCCTGAGGCCCGCCGTCCTGGTCGACAATCGCAATCTTGGCGTTGTGAATCTTCCCGCCGAATGCGTTGCCCAGGATGATCAACTGCACCAGTGGAAAAATCATCGAAGCCAGCATCAGCGCTGGTGAACGAAAGAACTTGCGCATTTCGCGCTCGACAATGGCCATCATTCGATTCATAGGACGTCCACGTTTTCCTCTTACGGTTGCAGGCCGGGCCGCTGCGGCATGACAAACCCATACGCCTTCTGCAACTCGTCTCGCAGCTGTCTGCCGGTAAAGTGTACGAACACGTCGTCGAGCGTGGTGTTCTGCACCGTAAGCGTTTTCACCTGCACACCACTCTGCACAGCCATCTCCACCAGCTGAGTAGTTGTACGGGAACCGTTCGCGGTGAGCACGCGATACATCCCTGCGCCTTCATGCTGGACTGAAGTCACTTCGTCAAGCGCGCGCAGCTTTTGCTCCCAATCCGCGGGAGCATTGTCGAACTGGGCTTCAATCACATTGGATCCCGGCACACTGGCCTTCAGAGCCATCGGGGCGTCGAGCGCAACCAGTTTCCCGTGATCGACTATGGCAATGCGATCGCACAACCGGTCGGCTTCGTCCATGTAGTGCGTGGTTATCAGGATCGTCAGCTTGCGATGCTCTTTGATGTTTCCCAGCATCTCCCACACGGAGACACGCGAGACCGGATCAAGACCGGTCGTGGGCTCGTCGAGGAAGAAGATTCTTGGGTGATGCACCAAGCCACGAGCAATCTCGAGGCGGCGGCGCATGCCGCCGGAAAGCGTCTTGGTTTGCGCATTACGCCATCTCGTCAGATCCACCAGTTCGAGCAGTTCATCGATGGACGCCTTGCGCTCCTTCGCCGGAACGTCGTAGAGCTTGGCGTAGATGTTCATGTTTTCCTCGACCGTGAGGTCGAGATCGCTCGTCAAGGCCTGGGGAATTACGCCGATCATCCTTCGTGCCGCATTTGGGTCTTTCGCCACATCGTGCCCGCCGATACGCGCCGTCCCGGCAGTGATCGGGATCAGCGTCGTCATCATGCGGATCAAGGTCGATTTCCCGGCCCCGTTGGGCCCGAGCAAACCGAAGATTTCGCCTTCCTTTACGCTGAATGAAACATCGTTGACCGCGGTGAAGTCGCCATACTTCTTGACGATGTGCTCGACCTCGATCGCCGACGGCTCCTGCGGATTATAAAGCGGCTTCTCGAGCACAGACGCGAGTGCGCCCGGGGCCTGCGCCTGGGCTTGCGATTTCGAGTTGGGCACATCCGTCATTGTTGATCCGAAGCCTTCGCGCTCTGGGTGCCGTCAGCTTTCAACTGCTGCGGCGAAACCAGCACCTCCGCCGTCATGCCCGGAACATACGCACCCTTCGGATTGTCAAGCCGCACTTTCAGAATGATGGTCCTGATGTCGCGCTTCATCCGGCTCACATCCCGTTGGGTAGCGAAGTCTCCTTCGACTCCTTTGAAGAAAACCTTTCCGCTTGTGATCGCGCCGCCGGGAAGGCGCACACGCAGGACATCGCCGTATCCGATATGGTCCGCATAGGTTTCGGGGATCGCGACTCTCGCCCAGGTGTCGTTGAGGTCGACGATAGTCACGATCGGCGCGCCGATGTTGACGACTTCGCCTTGTCGCGCCGCGCGCACCGAAACTGTTCCGGTCACCGGCGCGAGCACATTCGTGTACCCCAGCCGCACGGCGGCCTGGTGCTTCAGCGCGATGGCATTCTTCAGATCGGCCTCGGTCGACTGCACGGTGCTTTTCGCAGCATTTGCCTGATAGGTGCGAGCGATGGCGGATTTCAGATCTGCTTGGGCGGCGCCGACCAGATCCTTTTGGGCTTGCACAACGGCCTGCGCAGCCTGCAGGTTCGTCTCGGCCTGCACCCTCTCCTGATCTGAAGCAATTCCTGCCTTCGCCAATTCAATCGTGCGCCGGCTGTCGCTTTCTGTACGGTCCAGCGTAGCTTGCGCCTGCATCAACTGAGCTTTTGCCGAGGACAGCTTGGCTTCGGCGTTGGACACGTCGCTGGTGGTCGAGCCGGCTGTCGATCTTTCGGTATGCTGCATCTCCGAGACTCTGTGTTCGAGGCTCGAAATCGTGGCGGTTGCAGCCGCCTCTTGCGCTTGCAATTCCGAAGGGTCAAGCACCGCGATCAAGTCTCCCGCCTTCACCGGCGTGCCCTCCTCTACCAACAGCTTCTGAATGCGTCCTTCCACCTGTGCGCTGACAATGACCTGGTTCGAGTCAACTGTGCCGATCAACACCAGGTCTCGCGAATGATCGGTAGAGAAAAAGTAGTACGCCGCCGCGATGACGAAGATGATGCCGAGAAGAACGAAGAAGCGGTTGCGCGCGCTCATGGGCGTGCTCCTTGCGGGGCTGGATGTTCGGGATGAAACAACGCGGCGGAGATGAAGTCGAGCACCGCGGCCCGCCTTTCGGCAATCCGCTCGGGTGTAAGGGGATTAAAGCCGACGATCTTCTGCATCATCGTCGCGCTGCTGAAGTAGAACACAATCACCGCGACCATCGAAGGCACAAACTGCGCGGGATCGACGCGACGGAACTCGCCCGAAGCGATTCCTTGCCGCATTACTTCACTGACTCGGGTAAAGATCGGCTGGATGTAGTTCTTGATCAGTTTGTCGATGTGGTGGGACTGCCCCTCGTGCGCCCGCATCATCTCGCGTTGCATCAACCGCGGATACAACTGGTTCGACGCGATGAAATCAAAATATGCCATGGCATACTCGAGGACCTTCTCGCGCGGCGGCAGATTGCTGTCGAGCACCTGGAAGACCGCGTTCTTCAACCCGGCAAAGGCATCGTCAAGAACGGCCCGGTAGAGCGTCTCTTTGTCCTTGAAGTAGTAATAGAGCAGGGCCTTGTTCACGCGGGCTTCGCGGGCAATGGAATCGGTGCGCGCCCCGGCGATGCCGTGTTCGGCAAACTCGAGCGCGGCGGCCTGCAAAATGGCCGCGCGGCTTTCCTCGGGCTGGCCGCGGGAGCCCATGCGGCGATGAAGAACGTGACGATGCTGAAGTAGACGGGCCATCGCTGGATGTAATTTTACTTAATTAACCAGTTAGTTAGATTATACGCCTGCCGGTCAGGATGCGGAAATCTTTTCCCCGGCTTTGTGATGCTCTTGGAACAGTGAAATCGCACGAGGACATATCGCCAAGCCGTGTTCTAATAACGTTTTCGTTTTCAGCGAATCTGGGAGGCGCCGTATGCTATCGCTCGGCCGTTCGATCGTCTTCGTCATCGCGATCTGTTTCCTGAACGCCTTATTGGCAGGCCAGACGGCCAAAATCGATCGCCAGGTCGCGATCACGATCGACGATCTTCCCGCTGGCATGGCCGATCGCCTTCCGGCAGCCGATATTATCGCGATGACCACGAGACTGCTGACCACTCTGCGTGACCAGAAAGTCCCAGTGGTTGGTTTCGTCAACGAGAAGAAGCTGTACAAGCCGGGCGAGGTCGACGAACGCATCAAGGCGCTCGAAACATGGCTCGATTACGGATTCGAACTCGGTAATCACACCTTCAGCCACATGTCGCTGAACCAGGCTGGACTGAAAGCATGGGAAGACGACGTCATTCAAGGCGAAAGCGTCACGAGCATGCTGCTTGCGCAACACAGGATGAAGCTACGCTACTTCCGCCATCCCTATCTCGACACCGGCCGGGATCTGGCCACACGCCGCGAAGCCGAGAAGTTCCTCATCGAACGCGGATACCGTATTGCTCCCATCACCCTCGATGGCTGGGACTGGATGTTCGCCGGCCTCTACGAAGACGCCAAGAAACGGAACGATGACCCCATGAAGCAGCAGATCGTCAGGGAATACCTGGCGTATCACGACGCAGTTTTTGCCTATACCGAGCAGCTATCGGCCAAGGTTGTGGGATACGAGCCGAAGCAGATCCTTCTGCTGCATGCCAGCAACCTCGAGGCAGATCACATTGGCGAGTTGCTCGACGTGCTGCGCAAGCGCGGCTACCGCTTCATCAGTCTGGAAGATGCGTTGGGCGATTCGGCCTACAGTTTGCCCGATACGTACGTTGGGGAGGAAGGAACGGGCTGGATTGATCACTGGGCGATTTCGCAGGGAAAAATTCCCCAAGGCGCACCAGCGATGCCGCAGTGGGTGATCGATCGTACCAAGGAATTGCATCTTTCCACCGGACAGGTGTCGGCGCAAACGCCAAACTGATTGAAACGCACGTTGCTCAAGATCGAACGCGCCCTCATTGATGGATGCCGTATAAGATTTTCAGATCCTTGCGTGCCTGATCCGCGCGCTCTCCTGTAGGCTCTTCCCTGAGAAAGAGTTCCAACTCCGCGATCGCGCCAGCCGCGTCACGCTTCTGCTCGAACGATTTGGCAGCGATCAGGTGAACCGACGAGTGCTCCCCCTTGAGCGCATGCGCCCTGTGGCCAGTCGCAATCGCGTCATCCAGGTGGTGATCCTGAAACTGGCAGTAGGAAAGGAGCACCAGGCCGGTCGGGTCCGTAGGATTGTTGGCGACCGCTTTGTTGAGAACATCTTCTGCTGCGTGAAAATCATCTTCCGCGATACTCATGCGTCCGAGGTTAAGGTAAGCCGCGGCAAGGTGGCCGTCGAGGCTGACGGCTTTTTGGAAAGCTTCTCGTTCCTTGTCGCGATCGCCGAGACGCGCGTAAATCGCGCCGAGATTGTTGTAGGCAGCGGCGTATGACGGATAGATCGCGATGGCGCGATTGAGACTCTGAATCGCCTTAGAAAAGTCTTGCCGATTGATCAATGAGTTCGACTTGTCGAACTCCTTCAGCGCTTTTGCCGGAACGCTGAGGCCGGCGGCCGAAACCACGGGACCTGCGGACGGTATCGTCACTTGATCGTTCCGGCTCTTTATCTCCAACTCAAGATCTGTGCTTTCGTTCGTAGTCGTAATGAATTCGTCCGTTTGAGCAAAGCCCTGCCCGGATATTTCCACGTGATAGGTTCCCGAAGGAACGTTGGCGAAATCCACTTCGCATTGGTCATTGGGCCTGCCATCGAGGAGAGGACCGCTGGTTCCGATTAACTGCACATGCGCCGTGAGATCGCAATCTCCGTTCGTGAACTTAAGTCGCAGTTTCATATGGCGGACCGTGGCGGTGTCGAACTGCGCCAAGGCGGAACTTGCGAGAAGAACAATGGCCAGACACGCGCGCCCCATAACATACTCCTTGAGCCGCTGTCATGAACCACTCGTCGCCTGTCACCGGAAGCAGCGAAGGCTCGTGTGACAACTTGGCACGTAGACGCGTGTACGAAAGAATCGGTAGCGAAAGTTCCGCATTCGCAAAACTAATTTTCGATTTTGGTTGGATACGCACACATCACCACCTGAAACATGTGTGCCTGCGCTGATTGTTGCGATGGTTTGTGTAATTTCGGATCACATCGACGCGAGGCGCGTCCAGACAGGTGCTACGAATGAGAAACGAATACAGGGAAGACATCTGACCCCAACAGCACAGGCTGCTGTTTTCAAACAGCGCGCAGGAGTGGGGCCGAGTCCAAACGGAGTCAGGCTTTCCAGGAGTAACGGCCTTTACCGGATCGGATCTGTGGAGGAAATGGATGGGAGTTTCCATCCAACAGCATGAGCGTCAATGACCGTCTCGCGACCCGCGATGCACCGCCCGCATGCGAAGTTAAGACAACGCAACCAATCGTGAGCGTAGACGCCGGGACGAGCAGGATAGTTTCGTGAGCTTAGCAAGAGCCGCCGGCGATCGACGGAACCAGGAGAACTTCATCGCCCTCCTGAAAGGCGTAGGCCGGTCCGCCGAGAAAGCGAATGTCCTCTTCGTTCACGTAGATGTTGAGAAAGCGGCGGACCTGTCCCTTGTCGTCGCGCAGATGCGGCTTGAGCTCAGGGAATTTTTCGTCAAGCACGGAGAATAATTCAGCCAGGTTCGAGGCGGCACAGCTAATGGAGCCCACGCCATTGGTGTGCCGCCGAAGTGCAGTCGGAATTTGGACTGTGATCGGCATGGTTACGCTGCTCCGATCGTCTCGGCTTCCGCCACTACGCCGCGAACTTCGTTGGCATCGAGCGTCCGCTGCAGATAGCTCTCGAACTCAGTCAGCTTCGGAGCGATCGGACGTTCCATCTGATACACGCCGGCAAGAACGTCGGTCGTCTTAAGCCCGTTGCCCGTAATGCACAGCACCGTGGTCTCCTCGGGCAGAATGCGGTCCTGTCGATACAGCTTGCCCGCCGTCCCTACCGTCACGCCGCCCGCGGTTTCGGTGAAGATGCCTTCGGTCTCGGCCAGCACGCGAATCGAATCGATCAGTTCGGGATCACTGACGTCTTCGCTCCATCCGCCGCTGCCTTTGATGGTCTTGATTGCGTAGTGACCGTCGGCAGGATTGCCGATGGCAAGCGAGCGCGCAATCGTCGACGGCTTCTGCGGTTCGATCTCTGTGCTGCCGGTCTTCACCGCTGTCGAAATCGGCGAGCATCCCGTCGCCTGCGCCCCGAAGAACTTCACTTCCTTCGGTTCAACCAGGCCCAGCTTGATCAGTTCGTCAAATGCCTTCTTGATCTTGGTAATGAGAGAGCCGCCGGCCATCGGGCAGACGATGTTGTCCGGCAATCGCCAGCCGAGTTGCTCGGCGATTTCGAACCCGACTGTCTTCGATCCTTCCGCGTAGTAAGGCCGCAGGTTGACGTTCACAAATCCCCAACGATGCTCGTCTGCGATTTGCGAGCACAGCCGGTTGACTTGATCGTAGTTTCCGGCGATGCGCACGACCTTCGCACCGAAAACGTTGGTGCCGAGAATCTTCGCCGGTTCGAGATCGGAAGGAATGAAGATCCAAGCCTTCAGGCCTTCGCGGGCGGCATGCGCCGCGACCGCGTTGGCCAGGTTGCCGGTCGACGAGCAGGAGACTGTGTCGAATCCAAATTCCCGCGCGTTGGCCAGTGCCACCGCAACCACGCGATCTTTGAAGCTCAAGGTCGGCAGGCACACGGCGTCGTTCTTGATATACAGATTCCCGGCGGCCACGGTCGTTCCACTCAACTGCTTCGCGAGATGAGGCGCCTGAAACAGTGGAGTAAACCCGACCGGCAGCCGCGGTTTAAAGCTCCGAGGGAGGGGCAAAAGTTCGGAGTAGCGCCAAATGTTCGGAGCCCGCTCGGAGATGCGCTCACGGCTGGTCGACTTCTTCAGGGCGTCGTAGTCGTAAGTGATTTCGAGGGGAGAGAAACACTCGTCGCAGATGGAGCGGGGCTGATTCCCCCAGGTACGTCCGCATTCGCGACACCGCAGTTCGAAGTGAGACATTGTCGCCACTCGCTTTCTTGAACGTTTCAAGGTTTCGAGTCTTCGGACCATGCAGAAGCTTTAGGCCGGTGAAACCTTGACAACGCTCTTCGCGAATAGCTGAAGACGAGCCAGAAAAAGTGGCCATAAAAGCAAATGGCCTCTTTTTCCAGGAAAAGGAAAAGAGGCTATCGGATGCCGATACAGCTCGCAGCCGAATCTCATGTTCCCTGTTTCCAGGAGAGAGTTGGCACCAGCATCCCGGGATATATGATCCCAGACCGGTTG
>Ga0123355_10003576_pt1 | contig 22352 bp, 22 predicted proteins | sample TergutEmb28metaG_3_FD_89872 | JGI IMG/M metagenome (GOLD analysis project Ga0123355, IMG submission 89872) | Embiratermes neotenicus P1 segment gut microbial communities from Petit-Saut dam, French Guiana - Emb289 P1 | ecosystem: Host-associated > Arthropoda: Insects > Digestive system > Gut ... | reverse complement strand
GGTATATCCTATGGGGGAGGGTGGACAAATATACCAGCGGTGCGGGACAAGGCTATCAACCGCCGATAGTGTGCGCCTTGAGGTAATCCAGCCATATAAAATGGGACTCGGCGCTTAAGTGCAGTCCGTCCCGGCTGGCATTGGCGGGCAGGTAGCCGTCTTCATCAGCGAACGCCTCGAATATGTTCAGGAAAGGCAGATTATTTCTTCTGGCCATCTCGGCGATGGCGGCGTTGAGCTCGATTATCCGCTGGTTGCTCACCCCGGGATGATGCTCCCCCACATGAGCGGCCGCCGGCGTCATGCTTTTAATGTATATGACCGCCGAGGGGTACTGCGCGCGCACCGCGCTTATAAACGCTTGATACCCGCTGATGAAATCATCCGTCTCTAGGTGCAGGCCGCTGCTGCCCAGCATAATGTAAACTGTGGATTTCTCGCCTTTTTCCAGAGCGGCTTCCAGCAGGGTCATCGGGCCGTGTGGAGTGGTGATGTAAAGTCCGTCCAGCGCCGTTTGCGGACACGCGCCAATGGCAACAAGAGAGGACGCGTTGTTCACGACCTGGTAGGCAATGATGCCCGCGCTGACAGAATCGCCGAAAAATATAGCGTTGTCAAAATAGCTTATGTCCACCGGATCGGATGGGGAGACCTGCCATGCAACCGAAAAGGGGCCGGGAGCGAACTGCAACGGAGAGGCTTCAACATCGGTAGCAGGGTCTTCGTCATCCGGCTGTGTTGGCAAGGGGGATTCCCTGTCAGGCGGTGCATTGTGAGGCGGATTTTGCAGATGGGTAACAACTTCTTGCCCGCGCTCCTCGTAGAAGGGATAATAAAACAGCGCGGAACCGTTTGCCTGCTTACCGGCTTGCTCCAGCCTCTGCCACAAATACGCGCCGCCAAAGGATAACCCCGCGACCAAAACCACGCCCAAAACGATCAGTAACACCGGGGGCGTGTGTTTTTTGCCGTAACTTCTGTTCACCCGCATAGGCATTGCACCCTATCCTAAAAGCAAAGATCAGGAAGGAGTTGACAAATCGTTGCCACTTCCGTGCTTCATATTTTATATGATACCACAGCAGGCGGACAGATTACAACAAATTTCTTGCCGGTGCTGCCCCTTAAGGATCCTTGGGCGCGGGGTTTCTTTCGAGAGAGGCGGTATGACGCAGCGCATCCCCCTCCCGCACCAGGCGGGCGGATATGGCAAAGCGGTACTTATTTGGAAAAACGCCCGGGGTGAACACATAGGTGCAGGTGGAGAGCGTGAGTATCCGGTCGTCAAGCCCGACCTCCACATCGTAGATGAACTCGCTGCGCTTTTTCATCTCGGACAGTATCGCCAAGAACCCGTCGTCGGTGAAGTCGGGGATATTGTACGGCAGCGTGTCGGTCGCGTAGTAGACGGCGAATATCTCCCACATTAAATCCTCGCCCGCCACCGAGAAAAAAATATAGGGGTTGGCCCGTGCGAATTCTTCATTGAGGAACCGCTTGAGCTGGTCGAAATAGGGGGCGTCGGGGTTGTCATTCAGGTCAAGGCTGTGGCCGTAAATCACGGTGTTGCGGGAAAGCCCGGCAGCCGTGCCGTCAAATGTGTTGCGAAAATCGGCGAAGTACACGCCCGACATGCTGTGCCGCCTGTCAAAGTTGCGGCGCAGGTAGAAAATGTTTTCGTCGTGGGGATAGTGAACAACCACATCGTTAACCGAGGTGTTCGGCACGTAAAGCCAGCCGACCGTATCAGAGTTGCGGCGGTACTTTTCGGCGATCTGCGCTATAAAAGAAGGCCGCGGGGTGTACACCTGTGGGCCGCTGATTTCGGGTGGTGGTGGCTCTAAATATTCCTGTTCTGGCGGGGGTGGGCCCGGCGGCCCGGCACAGGCCGCCACACTGGCCGTAACAAACAACATCAGGCAGAGCAGCAGGCTCGCCGTGCGGATGTAATACTGTTTTCTGCTAATCACTTGCTTGACCTCCAGATTGCCGTTTTTCCATAGTTTTATCGCATTTTGCCTCAACATACAGGCGGGAACAAATTTCCCCAGGCTATTTCGCCCGCAACTAGAAAAAAATGGCAATTAGTTGAAAATCATGTGGAAATGGTTTAAAAGCATGGGTTTGCAGGGTTTTGCACGAAGTTTTCCACAGCTTTGACGGGGTTCGGCATTTTGCGACAGGAGTGAAGTGGGGTCGGGCAGGTGAGCGCCGTGGATGCGTCTGCATCATAGGTTGCCGCGGTTGCCCCTGTGGGAGGTACAGCCCACTTGCACGGCGGGAAAGATGGTTGGCGGTAAGCCGCCCAGTCCCCCTGATAACTGCTCATCACCCGTGAAGGATAACCGCCGCGCCACCCGCAAGGCGCACAGCCCGTGGGATAAACCCCCGCCAGTACCAGACCGCCTCTTGGATTTCCTTTACCCGCCCTATTTCCAGGCGGTAGGCTTGTCCCATCCAATAGAAGGCGAGGCCATCCGCACCCACCTCGTCGATGAGGTAGATGGGGGAAAACATGCCCGGCATATACCGCTCACTGCTAAGGCTTACCAGCATAAAACCGCAAACCGTGCCTATGAGGATAAGCGTTATGCACAGCGCCGCAATGAAGGACCTTGCCTTGTTTTTCAGCGTCATTTTGCACTTCCTTTGCTTTTTATCGTTGCCATGGATAAGTTGCTTTTTAACATGCGATGTGGTATCGTCGAAGGAAAATTATATTTGGAAGGAGCACGACGATATGTTGATTCCAACGATTTCGTTTCAAGGTACTTGTGACAAAGCCATTACATTTTACAAAGAGGCACTCGGCGCAGAAGTAAAGGGAATCAATTACTTCCGCGACGCCCCTGCGGATTCGGGCATGGACGTTTCATTGCCGCCAGATTTTGTAATGCACTCGGAAATATTGATGTTGGGTACACTTATCACGATGACGGACGGAGGAACAGCACCAATTACCGGCGACTATTTCTCACTCATGATTGCCCTTGATTCTGCCGAAAAAGTGACGGCTGTATTTAACAAGCTTGCAGACGGCGGCAAGGTTATTACGCCCCTCGCCCAACAATTCTGGGCTACACTGTGTGGCGATGTAGAAGACCGCTTCGGGATACATTGGCACATCTGCACATACGCTGAATAAGCAATATCTACAGGCAGAGAAACTTGCTAAATCACCGGGTGTGCTGCCATATAAAGCCGGACAGCACCTCACCCAGCAGGGTGGCCGAGAAGATGGCCTCCTCCAAAGTGTTGGCGTTGGAGCCGATCTCTATCAGCAGGGCGCCTGTGCTCAAATGCTGGTTGTATCGGCGGTATTTTAGCCAGGCCGGGCGGGCAAGCTGGGGGTGTGCGAGCTCTATGGCGTTTTGCAGGGCGGCGGCGAAGCGAAAATTCTCCCGCCAGCTGGGCATGTTCAGGTTGGAGTTATCGCTGCCCACAAGTATCATGATTTGAGCTGCGGCCTGGCCATTTATCTCCACCACCGGCTTTACTATTACGTTGTTCTCGCGCTCCAGCGCGTCCCGGTGGATATCAAGCACCATCCTGATGCTGGGGTACCTTTCCAGATAATAGGATACCGTAACCGCGCTGCGCTCGTAGGAGCGGCTGTGGGAGGGGAAGTCGTGCTGTGTGCCGTTGTGGATTACCGCGATGTTGTTATCCTCCAAAACCTGCGCCAGCACTGCCCCTACCGCCACGATATTGCTGTTGTTGTCGTTGCTGCGCCAGGTGTTGCGCATATCGTAGATGTTGCTGTCGTGCCGCTCGAAAGCTTCGGTGGCGTGTGTGTGGTAGATCAGCACCAGCGGTTCGCTAGTGTTTTCAAAAGTAAGGCTGTGGGGCGTCTCCAGTATCGCCTGCACCTGCTCGTTTGTCATGCTTATATAATTGCGGATAAGCCCGGCTTGGTGGCGAAAAATATTTCCCCCCGGCGCTCCGGCCAGGTTTTCGCTGAGCAGCATGGCCTGGTATTGAATGGGGATTCTCGGCCGGGCAAGAAAGGGCAAGGGGACGCCCGGCGGCTCCAGCGGGTGCTCGCGGTCTTCCGGCTGAGTGGGGATAGTCACGACAGGCAGGCCGGGAAGGGGGATATCGGCGGCACCTTCAATTTCTTCGGGATTGTCCTGCCCCATGAACCGGTCTATCAGGACACCCAGCCCGGCGTCAGGCATGTTTAGCATGACGGCGAAGGCGGCGACACGATCGCCAACCATGCCCAACACGTCCATGTTCGAGCGCAGCATGTTTACGCCAAGCGGCACAATAAGGGCCAGCAGCAAAAAGAGCGCGCCCGCGCCGACACGTTTTTTCTGCCTCTTGCGCTTTTTGCCCCTCAACGCGCCACCCCCCTTCCCGCAAATCTAAAAGAGGGTGTACATGCCCTCGTTATCTATAGATATGCAGGGGGAGGAAAAATTATGGCAGTCGCGGTCAGTGCCGGCGCCTAAGAAACCAGATAGCCGATTTCCTCCAAGGTCATTTCCGGTTGCAGCGCTTTATTCAGCGCCAGCGAAAGGGTGTGGCATGCATGGCTGATAAGTTGGTCGATTTCACGGGGGGTAATCATCATCTGGCTGCCGCCCGGCTCAAACAGGTCGCGCAGGTTATCCATATCCTCATCCCCCGGCAGAAGGTCCCCCGCAAGGGTGGATGCGTCCACAACGGTCGGCACCCCAACGCTGACCACCGGCACCCCCAACGTTTGGCGGCTGAGCTCCTTGCGGCTGTTCATCACGCCCGAACCGGGGGATATACCGGTGTTAGATATCTGGATGGTAGCGCCCAGCCGCTTGGTGCTCTTTGCAGCCAGCGCGTCGATCACCACCACTGCGTCCGGCTTGATATCCCGCACTACCGCCCCGATGATTTCGCTGGTCTCGATTCCCGTCTGTCCCAGCACCCCCGGAGCAAGGGCGGCTACATCCCGCAGCATTTCCAGCCCGGCCGAGCGTTTAATCTCCCCACTGATATGGCGTGTTGCCAAAACCCGGTGGACGGTGCGCGGGCCGATGGCGTCCGGTGTGATGTCGTTGTTGCCCAGCCCGGCCACCAGCACCAGCCCCTGCGTGGGAAGCATGGCGGCTATTCTCCCGGCGATCTCGCAGAGTTCTTTTTCGGTTATTTCTCTGCTGCTGTGAAAAGGCGGGGTAGTGACTGTGACGTAATCCCCCGTAGCCTTGCCCACAGCCTCGGCGGCGGCCTGGTCGGTAATTTTCACAGTGGAAAAATCCAGCTGGCCGAATTTTTCATCCTGCACAGCGAGGCCGGGCAGCTTTTTGGTTAACAGGGCCGCGCTTTCGGCGGCTAGGTCGGTGCGGATGGACATGGGCGGTTCCCCCTTTTTTTGGTATACTCGTATTCCTATGAAACAGTGTTGCTGTTTCATAGAAGCGGGCAAAGCCCGCTTAACAGCGCTCTGCGCTGCATATGAGTATGTAGAACGAATGCACCGCCTTCGGCGGTTGGCGGCTGTAACGCCGCAAACTGAAACAGTAACGCTGTTTCAGTTGCATTCTACTATAGTTGGCGCTGCAATTATTATGGGCAGTTTTGAAGTATCTATTGCGCGGCTTCAAAAAATTTGCATAAACTGTTGCAATGGCGGCAAAAAAATGATATGATTGCTGATGTATCTTGTAAAGCATCCCATATTTTTCATGGGGACGCAAGAGTTTTAGCCCGGGAGGTGAAAGAGGATGGCAAACACAAAGACCGCCAAAAAGCGTGTAAAAGTTATCGCGGCCGCAACGCTTCGCAATAAGGCGCATCGCTCCAGCTTGCGCACCGCCGTTAAGAAGGCGGATCTTGCGCTACAAAGCGGCGCTGAAAATAAAACCGAAGAAGTGCGCAATGCGATGCGTAAAATCGACTGTGCCGTCACCAAAGGTATCTTGCACAAAAATACCGCGGCCCGCAAAAAGTCCCAGTTAGCCCGCAGGCTCAACCAGGCAGGTTAATGTAGCGGCAACCGAATAAGGACCAGAAAACATCAGGCCACCGGCTTAAACGGAAATTTCCGTCTAAGCCGGTGTCTTTGTTATTTTACTGTTTCTGTTTTTCTTTGCGCGATTAACAAGTTTTGCGGCAAACGAATAACATGCAATAGACGATATAAGCCAATCAACTTGAAAGGCGGCCTGCCTTTTCAAGTTTGCACACTCGCAGAGTGTGCAGCGGTACATCCACAATTGGCGGAGACACGGTTTTCCCATCTCACAGTGCTGGACACGGCCGGGGAGACCGCGCCTTCAAAAGCGATATGCCTTTGAAGTGAAATGGATAAAAAATCCTTAGGGTAGCGATACCTATGCCTAGAAGGAGGCCTATATAATGAAACCACAGGAAAAAAAGCTGACTTTCCTGCTTGGCGCACACACGCCGTCGGGAGTGGCGTCGAAATTCGACCAGCTGGTAAACCCCGACGACGGCTCGCGCACCTATATCATAAAAGGGGGGCCGGGCTGCGGAAAATCCACCATGATGCGCAAAGTAGCGGCTGTTTTTGAACACGACCCCCACCTTGAGCTGATAGTCTGCGCCTGCGATACAGACAGCCTCGACGCGGTGATTATACCCTCCAAAAAACTGTGCATTGTGGACGGGGCGCGCCCGCATCTGCTCGAGCCCCTTTACCCCGGCGCGGTGGAATCAATTGTAGACTTCACCCCCTGCTGGAACGAGGAGCTCCTGCACAGCTGCCGGCAGGAGATTGTGAGCCTGGCGCAAAACATTTCCCGCTGCAACGAATATTGCTGCCGCTATCTGGCCGCTGCCGCCGCACTGCTGGGGGACAGCTACCGCCTTGCGCTGGGCTGTGTGAATATCGACAAGCTGAACGGGTACTTAAGCCGCCTTTCCGGCAAGGAGCTGGGCAAAAAGGGCGGCCAGAGCGGGAAAGAAAAAGTACGCTTCCTAACCGCCGTCACCAACAAAGGGATGGTCAAATACACCGATTCGGCCAAAAAACTAGCCCAGCGAATCTATCTTATAGGGGATGAATACGGAGCGGTTTCCCGCCTTATGCTGCACCATATCCGCGCGGAGGCAATCGCTAATAGCTACGACGTCGTAAGCTGCTACTGTCCCCTGGCTCCTTTCGAAAAGCTGGAGCAGCTGTTTATCCCCGCGCTTTCGCTGGGATTTATGACGTCCAACCGCTTCCACAACTTCGATTTGGAGATAAGCGCCTACCGGATGATTAACTGCCAGCGCTTTACCGACGGCGAAATGCTCAAAGAGCACAAAAAGCGGATGACTTTCAACCGGAAAGCCGCAACTCAGATGATATCCCAAGCGCAGGGATTGCTGGGCGAGGCCAGGGCTCTCCAGGAAGAGCTGGAAGGTTATTATGACGCCGCCACCGATTTTGATAAGGTCGATGAACTCACCGAGGGGTTGCTGGCAAAGCTAGCCCGGCTGCCGTAAATTTAAGATAGAAACCGAACGCAGGCCGCTTTTCATGATGAGCTTTCTGCTTAGCGGGCCGTACATAAACGGCCGCTTTAGAAATTTGGATGAGAGCCGCAACCGGATTTTGCGCGCCCCTTTGCGATACGCCCGGTTGGGGTTGCTCACAGGATTATTCAAGCACCGGGAAAGTAGATAGCCGCTGTCAATTGCGTAGCTGATCCCTTCAAGTGAGCTGGGGCTGATAAATCCCGCCGCCTCCCCAATCAAGAAAGCGCCGTCCTGGCCGTAGCAGTAGTTGCCCGGCTTGGTCGGCCGCAGGACAAGGCAGGCCTCGGTCCTCAAAGGGTTTTCCAACCGGAAGCCATGCACGCGCAACTTCTCCTTAAGCGCCTCAAGATCCCGCTTGCCGGTCTTGACATTGAACGCGCCGCCAAAGATGAAGCTGTCGTCCTTGGTGAGACCCCACGCATACGAGTCGGTTATATCCGGGTCGAAGATGCAAGAGTAGAACGGGGTTGGGTGGGCGTCCGCGAACCACTGCTGGATAGACAGGTAGGTGTGGACACGAAAATCCTTGTAAAGCGCGCGCCGGACGATTGAGTTAGCGCCATCGGCCCCGACTAGATATTTTGCGCGGATAGCCCTGGACTCGTGGCCTTGCATATAAGTGACTTTGAAGCCGCCGCCCTCCCGCGCAATATCTGTACAGAAGGCGCCGCTGCGCACTTCGACATGCTCCGGTATCTGGCCGATAAGCCATTGGTCAAACTTATGGCGGTCGAGGTTTATGTAGTGGCGCTGGTAATTGCGGACAAGGCCGGTTTTTACGTCGATTGTGCGCACGCTGAAAATTTGCGGGCTGACCAAGATATCTTTCGGCAAAGCCATATCAAAGCGGGAGAGCGACTTTTGCGCGTCCGGAGACAACAGCCCGCCGCAAGGTTTGCGCCAGGCGTTGCCGTTATCCGGTGGTTTTTTGTCTATCGCGATCACGCGGCAGTTTTTGTCCAGATGCTTGACAAGAAACGCTCCCGCGGGACCAAGCCCGATAACGGCGACGTCATACATTTAGCGATTCCCCCCACTTCAGTGGACATTATATCATATCTTACAGGTATGATATAATAGCGCATCGAAAGCCGGTTGCCCCGAAAGGGGCGAGGCGTTGCGCATGAAGTATAATGCCCACGCGTTTCAGTGGACATTATACCACATTGGATAAACTTTTGCATAAGGTTATAAAGCTATAGCGATTACGCATAGCGTTTCGGAACGCTCTTTATTGATTTTACTTTCGTTTGATGTTAAAATATATTAAACCGCATACAAGGAGAGATAAAATGTGGACATGCTAAAATCTTTTTCCCTTTCTGGGAAGGCTGCCGTAGTTACCGGCGCGGGTAAGACCGGTGGCTTGTGCTATGGAATGGCGAAGGCCCTGCGCGACGCCGGGGCTCGTGTGGTGCTTTGGGATGTTTTGCCCGAGGTGCATACCCTCTGCGAAGAGTTGGGTGGAGCCAAGGCGGGGTACTACTCGGTGCAGGGCGACCTGAGAAATCACGAAGATATGGAGCGCGGATTCGCCCAGGCAATTGAACTGCTGGGTGGACGGGTGGATATCCTGCTAAACGGCGCGGGGCTGCAACACCGCTGCGACGCGATCGATTTTCCGGCCGACAGGTGGGAACTGATAATGGATATCAACTTAAACGCGGTTTTTTACCTGTCTCAGATTGCGGCCAGGCATATGATCGAGAAAGGCGGCGGCAAAATAATAAACATCGCGTCCATGACCTCCTATGTCGCCAGCCAGCGGATAGTGGCCTACGCCGCGAGCAAGGGCGGTGTTATGCAGCTCACAAAGGCGCTTTCCAACGAGTGGGCCTCCCAGGGCGTAAACGTAAACGCCATCGCTCCCGGCTATATGGAAACCGAACTGACCGCAAACATGATAAACACAGACCTTGGCAGGCAGCACACCTCCCGCATTCCGATGGGCAGGTGGGGCAAGCCGGAAGACTTAGGGGGCGCGGTGGTGTTTTTGGCCTGCCCGGCTTCCGATTATATAAGCGGCGCAATCATCCCGGTGGACGGCGGCTATTTGGGGCGGTAAAAGCGGTTTGATTTGAGATAATTCAAAAGGCATATATAAAGAAAAGGAGAGTTGACAATGCATGACAGCGATTTCGAAAAAATGAAACGCCTGAGCGCGGATATCCGCATTGAGACGATCAAGTCCATCGCGGCGGCCGGATTTGGGCATATCGGCGGCTCCGCTTCCATTGCGGATGTTCTGGCGGTGCTGTACGGCGGTGTGATGAAGATAGACCCGAAAAATCCCGGGTGGGAGGACAGGGACTGGCTTGTGCTTTCCAAGGGGCATTGCGGACCCGCGCTTTACGCTGTACTGGGGCTGAAAGGCTACTTCCCGATGGAGTGGCTGGCAACCCTCAACCAGCCCGGGACACGCTTGCCCAGCCACGCGGATATGAACCAAACCCCCGGCGTTGACATGACCACCGGCTCCCTCGGGCAGGGAATCTCATGTGCGGTGGGTATCGCGCTGGCCAACCGGATAAAGGGCAAGGACAGCTACACCTACTGTATCGTCGGTGACGGCGAACTAAACGAAGGCCAGGTGTGGGAGGCCGCTCAATCCGCCAACCACGAGAAGCTGGATCACTTCATCTTGTTTGTGGACTGGAACAAAAAGCAGCTGGACGGCAGGCTGGAAGATATCAGTAACCCGGAGGAAATCTGCAAAAAGTTCGAGGCCTTCGGCTTTGACGTGCAGGTGGTAAAAGGCTACGACACAAAGGAAATCTACCACGCCATCGAAAAGGCTAAACAGGTGGAGGGTAAGCCAAAGGTGATCATCCTCGACACCATAAAGGGACTTGGCGTAAACTTTGCCGAGCGTGTGGAATTTAACCACTACCTGATAATCAGCCAGGAGATGGCTCAGGAAGGCATCGAGGAAATTGAAAAGAGATATGCGCAGGGAACTTATCCGGGAGGTGATTTCAAGTGGTAAAAGTTTTAAAGCAACACGATTTGGATACCGTGGAAATGCGCACCGCATATGTAAACGCGCTGATTGAAGCTGCCAAAGCCGATCCGCGTATAGTGTCCCTCAACTGTGATTTAAGCAGCTCTTGCGGCACGGTGCCCTTCGCCAAAGAGTTCCCCAACCGCTCGTTTAACCTCGGCATACAGGAAGCCAACACCTGCGGCGTGGCCGCGGGCATGTCGGCAGCCGGGCTTGTGCCGTTCTTCCACTCCTTTGCGATATTTTCTTCCCGGCGGATATACGATCAGGTGTTCCTATCCTGCGCGTACGCAAAGCAAAACGTAAAAATTATCGGCTGCGACGCCGGTGTGAGCGCAACCTACAACGGCGGTACCCACATGGCCTTCGAAGACGCGGGTATTATGCGCGTCATCCCCAATATAACCGTCCTTGAGCCATCGGACGCCGTGATGATGAAGAGCCTGGTAGGGAAGATGGCGGAGACCTACGGCGTGTTCTACATGCGTACCCCACGCAAACAGGTTGAGCGCATTTACGAAGAGGGCTCGGATTTTGAAGTTGGCAAAGCTGTTGTACTCCGCGAAGGCAAGGACGTTACGATTATTGCAAGTGGGATGACTGTGATAGAAGCCCTCAGAGCAGCGGATATTCTGGCTGGGCAGGGAATACAGGCCCGCGTTGTGGACATGTTTACCATCAAGCCGATTGATGTGGAGTGCATTAAAGATTGCGCCGCTAAAACGGGTGCGATCGTCACAGCCGAGAACCACAACATCATTGGCGGGTTGGGCAGCGCGGTAGCCGAAACGCTGTCGGCTACCATTCCCGTGCCCCTCGAGCGGGTAGGTGTGGACGAGGCGTGGGGTGAGGTAGGCCAGCAGAGCTACCTCAAAGAGCGCTTTAGCCTGACCGGCGAGGCTATCAGCGAAAAAGCAAAAAAAGTGCTTGCCCGCAAAAACGCGTGAGCTAAGCACTGAAAAATCCGCACAGGCTCCCCCGATAGTTCCAGGGGGGCCTGTTTTTGTTGGAGGGGTTAGTTGGCGAACCCTAACTCGGCGGCGGGGTGTTCAAGTTTTGGCGCATTTGATCCAAGGCAGCCTGGCGGCGTTCGTTTTTCGCCTTGAGGCGCGATTTTATTTTTTTATCTTCCTCTGCGGCAATGCAGGCATTGGTGTGCACGATATTCTCCATGGTCAGCTGCATATTTCGCTTAACGCGCGCCGCGTGGTGCTCTGCCGGGGTAAGCATAACCCATCATCTCCCTTCACGGCGGAAGTGGGGAAACGTATTCCCGCTTCCTGCCTCTCCAATGAGTATGGGCAAAGAGGCGATGATTATGCATGTGCCGGGCTCTACTCCAGATACCGGTAAACCGAAATGACTTTGCCCAAAATATCCACCTTATCGAGGATGATGGGCTCGAACTCATCGTTTTCCGGCTGTAGGCGGTGGCGGCCGTTTTCTTTGTAGTAGGTTTTTACGGTGGCCTCGTCTTCCACCAGCGCCACCGCGATCTGGCCGTTGCGCACGCTCGATCCCTTCTCCACCATCACAATATCTCCTGGCAGGATGGCGGCGCCCAACATGCTCTCGCCCTTTACGCGCAGAGCGAAAACATCGCGGCCGCGCACAAGTCCGGCCTCAACGGGTATGTACTGTTCGATGTTTTCTATGGCCAGAATGGGCACACCTGCGGCCACCGTGCCCACCAGCGGCACTGAAACGCTGCCCTTGCCCGGCAGGCGAATCGCGCGGTTAAGCCCCTCGGTGAGCAGGATCAGCCCTTTATCCGACAGTGCCTTGAGGTCGCTGTGCACGGTGGATGTAGATTTTACGCTAAGGTCGTCGCAAATTTCCCTCACGCTGGGGGCGGATCCCGCTTCAATGCGCTCCACCAGATACCGATAAACGCGCTCTCTCCTGATTTCTACCTTATCCATGAACAACGCCTCCCTTTTCGCGGCAACATTTCCTTTTACAAATTATAGAAGGTTTCTTTATGCTTTATTTACAGTGCCTTAACAACTCTTCGCGGAGAAACTGTATAATAAAACTGTACCCGGAACGAGCCGCAACGTTTACCGGTACAGCTCTACCCTCCTCAAAAACACACCTCAAACAAGACGGTAAGGCCGCTGTGTACTCGGTACATGGCGGTTTTATCGTTTGTTTCGCGAGAAGATGGGAGGTCTGCGCTTTCGGCTTCCCGCTTTTTTACTTCACGACAAGGCCGATCTTCTTATACACCTTTTGCAAAGTGCGTGTACCTATCCCCAAAGCGCGCTGCGCGCCGGTCTGGTAAACCTGGGCGAGATATCCTTTGTCTGCTGAAATTTTTGCGTACTCTTCCTGTACAGGGCGCAGATGATCAGCAACGGCCTGCCCGACGGCCAGCTTGAAATCTCCGTAGCCCTTACCCGCGAACTGCTCCTGCGCCTTGGGTATGCTCACACCGGTAACGGCGCTGTAAATCGTTAGCAGGTTGTTCACGCCGTCCTTGCCTTCCCGGTAGGCCACCTCGGCTTCCGAGTCGGTGACGGCGCTTTTAAATTTCTTCACGATGACATCCGAGCTATCTAAAATGGAGATATAGCTCTTGGGGTTAGTATCCGACTTCGACATCTTCTTGGTGGGGTTTTGCAGGCTCATCACCCGCCCGGTTTCTTTGGGGATATATGGTTCGGGCACTGTCAGGACATCGCCGTAAATGTTGTTGAAGCGAATCGCCGTGTTGCGGCTGAGCTCCAGGTGCTGCTTTTGGTCGGCCCCAACCGGAACCAGATCGGCGTTGTAAAGCAGAATATCCGCGGCCATCAAGGCGGGGTAGTTGAACAGCCCGGCATTTATGTTGTCAGCGTGGACAGCGCTTTTATCCTTAAACTGGGTCATCCTGCTCAGCTCGCCGTAGGGGATGTAGCAGTCGAGCAGCCAGCACATCTCGGCGTGCGTATGCGCGTGGCTCTGGATGAAAAGCACGCACTTTTCCGGGTCGATGCCGACGGCAAGCAGCATGGCCAAGGCATTGAGGGTGTTTTCCCTCAGTTCTTTCGGCTGCTGGCGAACTGTCAGGGAATGAAGATCGACCACCGAGTAAATGCAGCGGAAGTCATCCTGCATTTTCACCCAGTTTTGAAGCGCGCCCAAATAGTTGCCCAGAGTAAATGCCCCGGTAGGCTGAATACCTGAAAAGATAATTTTTTTTTGCTCACTGCTCAAGATGTGTCATTCCTTTGGATTGGATTTTTAATTTACATGGGGCTTGTAAAAGTCACCCCAAAAGCTCAGCTATAGCGCTTATCCCTTTGACGATCTGCTCCTCGGCGGGCGCGGCGAAAGTCATGCGAAAGTTTGGGCCGGGAGCCATATCGGCAAAGAACGCGCTGCCCGGCACAACCGCCACCTTCTTCTCTTTGACCAGGCGGGTGGCGAAATCATCTGCGCTTTGGCTACCATGAAGGGCAGCCCATACAAAAAGGCCGCCTTCCGGTTGCGTATAATTTATCTTGCCGGGCGGCAGCTTGTCCAGCTCGCCGAGCATCAGCGCGCATTTGCGTCCGTAGATTTCGCCGATCTCCCGGATGTGTTCAGCCAGATCGCACTGCGTCAGAAAGCGGTGGCACAGCAGCTGCGAAAGCATCCCCGTATGGACGTCGGCGCATTGCTTGGCCACGGTCAGGGGGCCGAGCAGCTCCTTGGGGAAAGAGAGGTATCCCACCCGAATCCCCGCCGACAAAACCTTGGAAAATGTGCGTGCGTACAGCACAATGCCGTCCTCGTCCATGGTTTTTATGGCGGGCAACGGTTCACCGGAAAATCGCAGATCGCCATAGGGGTCGTCCTCCAGAATCGGCACGCCGTGCTTTTTGGCCAGATCGTAACAAGCCCTGCGTTTGTTCAGCGACATTGTATAGCCGGTCGGGTTTTGAAAATTGGGGATCAGGTAGATAAAGCGTGCGCTTCCGTGCTCTTTTAGCGCCTGTTCCAGCTGCTCGACGCTTATGCCGTCCTCTTCCATCGGCACGCCCACAACCCTGATGCCGTAGGAGCGAAAGCAGTTGACCGAGCCGGTAAAGGAAGGGTCCTCGCAGATTACAACGTCCCCCTCATCGCACAACACCCGGCAGATAAGATCCATGCACTGCTGCGCCCCCGAAGTCACAATCAGCTCATCGCGGTTCTCGTCAAAGCTGGCGTATCGCTCGCGCAGATGAATTTTCAGTGATTCACGCAACGGGGGATAGCCCTCGCTTATCGAGTAGCCGAGCGCCTTTTGAAGGTCTTCGCGCATGATCCCGTCCATAATCTCGCGGATGGCGCGTGTGGGCAGGGCTTCCGGTGCTGGGCTGCCCGCAGACATGGATATGACCGCGGGGTCGGCCGCGTACTTAAAAAACTCCCGGATGGCCGAAGGCCGCATACCGCTCATTTTGTTTGAGATGTAAAAATTCATTGCTGCCACCCGCCTCTGCCCCATATAATAGCACGCTTTTCCGGCGTTTGCAACACAAAAACAAACATACTGTCGTTATTTTTTCTGCTCCTCCACCTGTGCCTGTATTACGCGGACGATGCCGTTTAGGTCTTTGTGCCCGCTGATTCCAACAAAGCCGAAGGAAGCAAGAATCTCCGCTGCGCTTTCCTGCTGGCCGATTCCGATTTCCATCAGCAGAATACCGCCGGGGGCGAGCTGATTCCGATAGCGGCGGGAAATCGCACGGAAGAAGTCGAGACCGTCATCTCCGCCATCAAGTGCGACGATTGGCTCGTGCGCGACTTCCGTTTGCAGGCCGGGCAGATCGCCCCGCGGGATATACGGCGGGTTAGAAACGATCACATCAACGGGAAACGGGTGCCGGTACTCGCGCAGGTCGCTGTTTACACAAGCAACGTCCACGCCGTTTAGCGCGATATTTTTTTCAAGGAACGGGAGCGCCTTGTCCGATGCTTCCAGCGCCGTTACCTTTGCCCCCGGAAAATGGTGTTTGATAGCTATAGCCACACAGCCGCTGCCACTGCACAAATCCAGCACCTCGGGGCTGTTCTTCCCGCTATCTCTCAGGATATCAAGGGCCACATCCACCAGCGTTTCGGTGTCCTGGCGCGGGATAAGCACTCCTGGCCCCACCTCAAACGGCAGCCCGTAAAATTCCCACTCACCCAGCATGTACTGCAAGGGACGTCCCTGTGCGCGCTCGCTGAGCAGGCGGACGAGTTCAAGTTCCATCTCGGGGGTGGCGGGGTTGTCCAGATGTAGAGAAGTCGGCTGGGTTCCGGTCACAAAGCGAAAGAGCTCAAGCCCCTCGAATGTGGACGGCGCTTCTCCCAGGGCCCTTTGATATAAATCATGTAGGCTTACCACTCGTCCGCACCGCTTTCGGCGGGGATAACCGGCAGCATGGAGGCAATCGCAACTTCGATTTGGCCGTTGTCCGGCTCGTGGGCGGTCAGGCGCTGAAGCCATGTCCCCGGGGCGGATATCACGCGGGTAAATAAGTTGTCGTGCCGCCCGGCGAATTTGATGATCTCATAGGCGATTCCTATTACCAGCGGCAAAAGCGCGAACCTAAACAGCGCCCGGATCAGCACGTTGTCCAGCCGTACAAGAGAGAAAACCAGGATGGAAATCACCAGCACAATGAGAAGGAAACTGGTTCCGCAGCGGGGGTGAAAGCGCGATTTGGCGCGGATGTTTTCCACCGTGAGGGGCAGCCCCGCCTCATAGCAGGCAATGGTTTTATGCTCGGCCCCGTGGTATTCGAAAACCCTGCGTATCTCCTTCATTTTGGAACTGATCAGAAGGTAGGCAACGAAGATGAAAATCCTTATCAGCCCCTCCATCAGCGACCTGACCATAGGGCTAAACTCAACTTGGATAATGCGGGATATGAGCCCGGTCAGGAAAAGGGGCAAAACCGTGAACAAGCCAATGGCCAGCACAACAGCCACCACCATAGAAAACACGGTAAGCACCGTACTCATCTTGTTCCCCAGCTTGGAGGTGAGCCACTGTTCAAAGCGGGAGGGCTGCTCCTCTTCCAGCATACCGGATTTTTCGGTGCTTTTCATCAGGCATTTATATCCTAGGGTCATGGCGCTAATCATGTTAAAAATTCCGCGCACAAACGGAGTTTTAAAGTACCACTTGCCGCTGGCGGCGGGGTTGTCCCATTCCTCTACATCTATCTCGCCGCTGGGCAAGCGAACCGCCAAAGCGGATTTGTGCGGTCCGCGCATCATAATTCCCTCGATAACCGCCTGACCGCCTATTGTTGTTTTGTAACCTTCTTTAGTCATCTATTTCTCCTTTGTTTTGCGCTGATATAGCCCGTCGACTTGGAAAAGCGCCCTTCTTTTTCAAGTTAGCTCGTGCTTGCACGGGCTTGTGGCGTAGCCGCAGGTTGGCGTATACATGGTTTCCCGGCATGTGCGCCGGTGCGCGGCGATCTTTGCCGCGCCTTCAAAAGTGGGCTTCTTTTGAAGTAGAATGAGTATAATTTAACGGGCAACGCGCCGGCGCTTAAATGATCTCGGTGGCGTCGTCCTGCTGGCGTTTGGTGATGGGCAGGGTTACGGTTACTGTGGTTCCTTCGCCGTACTGAGAAACAATATCGAGGGCGCCGCCGTGGCGGTCTATGATCTCCTCGGCCACCGCCAGACCGATCCCCGAGCCCCTTCGCGTTGAGTTTGCCTTGAAGAATTTGGCCTTGACTTTGGGCAGGTCCTCCGGCTTTATGCCTATGCCGGTGTCCTCCACCTGTATGATGAGTTCGTCCCCCTCCCCGCTGACCACAGCGGTAACCATAACGCTTCCCCCTGCGTCGCAGTACTTTATAGCGTTGTCGATGATGTTGACGAATACCTGGCGCAGCTTGTTTTTGTCCCCCCACACCGGCGCGATCATGTCCTGCTCATTGTAGACGAGGTCGATACCGTCCCTCCGGGCTTTATCGGTGTACATCATCACTGCCTCGCTCAGTTCGGCAATGGGGTCTATCCGGCTGAGGACCAGCTTGAGCCGCCCGCTCTGCATCCGGGAAAAATCCAGAAGCTCCTCCACCATCTGGCTGAGGCGGTCGGTCTCGCTTATGATTACCTTCATCCCTTTTTCTAATGTTTCCTTGTCGTCCCCGTGGTCGGAGAGGACGGTCTCCCCCCACCCTCGAATAGCCGTTAGCGGGGTGCGCAGCTCGTGGGATACCGACGAGATGAAGTCGTTTTTCATAGTTTCGGTGGCGCCCAGCTCTTCGGCCATGTAATTGATGATGTCGCACAGCTCTCCTATTTCGTCGTCGGTCTTTTTTTGCAGGCGTGCGCCGAAGTCTCCCCCCGCTATTTTGCGGGCGGTCTCTCCCACCTGGCCAACCGGCTTGACGATCGAGCTTATAAAATACGAGCTGGAAAAGAGCACCAAGGCTAAAATCGCAATCCCCAAAATAACAGTGCCGATAATGAGCAGGGTAATCTGGCGGTCTACCTGGTTGACCGAAGTCAAAAAGCGGATTGCAGTAACGGTATCCCGGGGCGTAGACAAAAATACCGTGTAGGCCATAACACGCTGGCCGCCCATCTCGCCGACAAACACGCCTTCGCGGGTGTCGGCCGCGGCTGTGTAGAAGGTCTGCATAAGCGCGCTGTCCGGCGTAAAGCCGCTGGAGGTATACAGCACCTGCCCCTCGTTGTTGAGCACCATCATCTCCATCTGCTCTCTGGCGGGGAAGAAGGTCACATAATTCCGTACATAGGCGCGGTAGTCGATGGTTCTGTCCTCGGCTAACCGCGAGAAGTCGTTGTTGACTATATTAGCCTGGGAGGTGAGGATATTTTGTACGGAGGCGTAGTAGTAGTTCCTTATACCAACGGCGAAAGCTACCTCTATAATAAGGATGATGACGACAATAACCCCGAAGCTGTTAAGCAGCCAGCGCCGGGTTATCTTCCTTATAGCCAAATTCATCACCACCTGATTGTTGCTGGCGTTACCTGCTGTTTTCTAATCCACCCATTTGTAGCCGTAGCCCCAGATAGTTAGAATATGCTTGGGCTTGGAGGGGTCGTCCTCGATTTTCATGCGCAGGCGGCGGATGTTTACATCCACTATTTTGACGTCGCCGTAATAATCATCCCCCCACACATGGGAGAGAATCTCGCTGCGCTCCATGGCCACATTGGGGTTGGAGATAAAGAACTCCATAATCTGAAATTCCATCTGGGTAAGCTCGACCTGTCTGCCATTTTTTGTGAGGGAGCGGCTCTTGATGTTGAGCACGAAGTCCCCCGAAACTATCTCGGCGGCAGGCTCGGTGTTTGAGCGCGCCATGCTAACCCGGCGGTAAACGGCGTCTACCCGCGCAACAAGTTCGGTAGGGGAAAACGGTTTGACGATATAGTCGTCGGCGCCCAGCATAAGGCCGCTCACCTTGTCCATCTCCTGGGTTTTGGCGCTGAGCATGATAATGCCGATAGACGGCGAAGCCGCGCGTATCTGCTTGCAGACTTCAAAGCCGTCAATCCCCGGCATCATTATGTCCAGAAGGACAACGTCAAAGTTGCCGCCGTGCGCGCCGAACACTTCCAGCGCCTTTTCGCCGCTGTCCACATCCGTGATTTCGTAGCCCGCACGGCGCATGTTGATGACGATAAAATCGCGTATAACGTCTTCGTCCTCGGCTATGAGTATTTTTCTCATTACAAAGTCCTCCTAGATAGTGTTTTGAAACTGCTTGCTGTATCAGGGCCGGGCCCCGTTGTAAGCCGCGCTCTATAGCAACATGAAATTATTTTCCATTTCCTCTTGGGTAAGCGCCATCTCGCCTGTGGCGTCTGGGAGGTAGCCGTAATACAGGAACAGCCCCCGGTCAGCCAGGCGGAAATAATCACCCACAAGCCGGTTTTGATAGTCGCGGATAGAGTATACCCGTATGCGCAAAAGCTCGGTGGCGCGCAAATTGGTGAGCGGGTCAACCTCCCAGAACTGCCATTCGTCAATTTCGGGCCGGCGCAAAACCGTCACGTTGCCCACCCACCTTTCCGGGAAAAAGAAGAGGTAGCCCGCGTCGGCGTTGACGGCGGCAATGTCCACAACATCCAGGAACCCGGCGTAGTTGTAGCGCATGAACATGGTAAGGGGGGGCGGTTCCAGTTCGGCTTCACCCACAACCCCAGGCATGGGCTGTTCGTGGTGTATGGGGATCGACACGTTGCCGTCTCCGCGCAAATCCACGCTCAGCAGGTTGTCGTCGCTGCGGAAAGTTTGGCGGTAAAGCCGGTTTATTACTTCTCTTTCCACATCCGCCACAAGCACCGACAGCCAGGTTCCGGCGTCCTCGGCGGTGGAGACCTCAAACAGCTCGGTGGCTATTTCAAGCCGGTTTGTAAAGCGGCGGGCGTCTACGTAAATGCCGTTGATGTTATCGCGCATAACGCCTTTGGTCAGGTTTAGCACCTCGTAAATATCCCCGGAAAGGGCGGTGTTTCCCAGCAGTGAAAGGCGGCCATCCAAAGTTCGGCCCAAAAGATGCAGCGCGAAGTCCCCCGCGATATCCTGGCGTACCAAGGCGATCTGCTCAAGGTCGCCAGCCTTGTATGCGGCGATGTCAAAAATCGTGTAGGGAGTTTGATACAATGTTTCTAACCGCCCGTTTTGCATGGAAAAAACATCCAAGCGGCGCTCGCGGGTGGCCGAATCTTCCCAGCCCACCAAAAGGCAGCTGGTTTGCGCGCAGATCAGGTAGGCAAACTTTACGATGTGTACCTGGTCGCCAAAGCCCGCCCGGTCGCTGACAAGCAGCCAGCTGCCGTCCGCCTGCTCGCGCATAACTTTAAACCGGATGCCGCCACCCTCCTGCGGGGTGTAAAAGACAATGGCTTCGAGCAGGCCGTCGCCGTTCATATCGCTGAAAACAAAAGGTGAGCGAAAATCCCCGTCCCTCGGGTGCTGATACTGGATGGAGCTGAGGTCTATATGGGCTTCCAGCGCCTGTTCCACCTGGGTCTGGCGCTCATTGAGGCGGGGCGGGCTGAGCAGATCCTCAACATTCATCATAATGGGGGCGCAAGCGCTCAAAAACACTAGGCAAAGAGCCGACGCTATCAGCTTTCTGGCCATCTTGTCCCTCCCGTTCGTCCTCTCGGTACATTTTACCTGTATACGCAGATGCCTTCAAAACAGCGTCACTGTTTTGGGGTGGCGAACTTTGTTAGCCGCCCGCGCTACGCGCGAGATATTAGTATGCAGCAAAAACCGCCGCCTTTTGGCGGCACGCAGCACTTGCCGCGCATTTTGAAACGTGCCACTGTTTAAAAAAGGATTCAGTTGCAATCTTACTGCAAAAATGTGGAAAAGTCAATCGCCATGCGCGTTTGCGGGATTGTTGATTAGGTCGCGCACGACCGCGCCCGCAGCGATCATTCCGGCTACCGGCGGAACAAACGAAATGCTGCCGGGTGTGCGGCCATCTCCCTTGCTTGGCTGTTCGGTGGAGTAGACTACCCGCAACGAGGGTACCCCCCGTGCGCGCAGCTCCCTTCGCATCACCCGAGAAAGCGGGCAGACCGAAGTCTCCCATATTTCCCCTACCCTGAAAAGGGATGGGTCCAACTTGTTGCCGGTGCCCATGCAGCTTATGATCGGTATGCCCGCATTGCTGCAAAACTGCGCCATCGCGAGCTTGGCGGTTACGTTATCCACGGCGTCTATGACGTAATCGGGAGGCGGGGTGAGCATATCCCCCACGTTTTCCGGTGTGATGAATAAAATCCGGGGCTGGGTTCTGCACCCCGGAGCGATCTCCTCAACCCGCTCGGCCATAACTTCGGCCTTATGCCTGCCAATGGTTTTCACGGTGGCGAGAATCTGCCTGTTTAGGTTGGACGGCTCGACGACATCTTTATCCACCAGAATAAGACTGCCCACCCCGCTTCTGGCAAGGGCTTCGGCCGCCGCAGCGCCGACTCCCCCAAGTCCGGCCACCATTACACAGGCGTTGCTCAAAGTCTGCAATCCCTGCTCGCCTATTACCAACCGCGTGCGCGCGTATATATCCATGATAACGTCCCTCAACATCATTTCCCAACAAAAAAGCGACCGCCAGGCCGTGTCAGCTTGTAGCGGTCGCTTTATCGAATAAGCATATCGGCTAACCGCCAGGCGGTTGAACTTACGTTTATATTATACCGGGTTTGCTGGCGCATGTCAATGCAAACCTTGCCGTATTATGCAAAATATGGTAAAATACCCACGTGAGGGCGTGGACATTTTACTCATGCGCAACGCCTCGCCCCTAAAGGGGCAACCGGCTCTTGATGCGCAATTTTACCATATTGCAAGAATATGGTAAAATACACACAGAACATCCGCAGCCGCCACCAAAGCCGCGAAAGGGGAATCACTATGAAGTTTTCTGCGATTCTTGACCGCGTTGTCTCCGTCATCTTCCCGCAAAGATGTTTGCAGTGCGAAGATGTTGTCGAGTATGACGACTTCCTCTGTGGGAAATGCGGATACGATGAAGTGGGCAGGGTGGAACTCCCGTTCCCACATCAAATAACCGATATACTGGCCGTGCTTGAATACAGCGGGGACAGACGCAAGGCAGTGCTGAAAATAAAAGATGCGGCCGCACCGCGCGCATACGATTTCTTCGCGGGCGAAATGCACGGGCTCCTTACCCGGCATTGGGGCAACGTACCCTTTGATATGATCGTGCCGGTTCCCACCACAGAGGCGAAGATGCAGGCCCGCGGCTTCAATCAGGTAGAGCTGCTCGCCCGGCCGTTGAGCAAGCTAACCGCGGTCCCCATATATCCGGACGCGCTGTTGCGCGAGGAAGATTCCCGACAACAGCACGAGTTGAGCAAAGAGGAGCGGCAGAAAAACGCTGAAGCGTCGTATAAAATCAACCAGCCT
>Ga0123355_10003574_pt1 | contig 22365 bp, 8 predicted proteins | sample TergutEmb28metaG_3_FD_89872 | JGI IMG/M metagenome (GOLD analysis project Ga0123355, IMG submission 89872) | Embiratermes neotenicus P1 segment gut microbial communities from Petit-Saut dam, French Guiana - Emb289 P1 | ecosystem: Host-associated > Arthropoda: Insects > Digestive system > Gut ... | reverse complement strand
TTATAGCTGTCTGTTTGTTTTGTGTACCGGGAAGTTTGTTATATAATTTAGTGTCCATATTTATTACACTTCTCTTATATAAATCAGTATTGTGTGATTGGATGTGGATATCCATCTTTCTTCATGTATTATGAGCTGCTACCATTGGTCTTATTACTCGTATTTGAATTCTAACTATTCTAGCAGTCAATTCACCCCCTGCTCCCCCCCCTAAATTCACCCCTGCTCCCCCCCAAAATAATATACCAAACCGGAGAAGTGAGTGAAATTTTGTAAAGTAAATGTTTCGAATCAAATTCAGACTCAAAACCTCCTTAAGAGATTTTATCATAAAAGTTACCTTACACAAAAAACATTACATGTACCATAAACTGTAAATACAGCATAGTCACAACACTATATACCCTAGAAACATGGTTTGTTTCAGGTATATAATTGTAAATACCCTGCATAAAGGTGATTAATAATAATAATATGAAAATATTATTGCTCAGCATATGTATGTAAGTGTAAAAGAATGCATTTTAATGCAAATAAATTTGGTATTTTCCATTGTTAGTAGACAATGGACTGTGACGCCTTTCATCCCTCCCAACTTGTTATTCACTATCATACTACTGCTATCACTTTCTGCTCCTTGTACACTATAGAGGCGCTTAATACAGCATCATTAATGTTTACAAAGAAGCAAGGAACATCACCTGTCTTTAATGAACACCAGTACTTTTCCATTGCACATCATTTACCGGACAGCTGTCACACATTCAAACCACTGAAAAGATAATGCAAGTTCTATATTATAGTGAAAAAGGTATCCATCTTGACACTGTGGAAATATTTTATATCTATAAAGAGGCAGCAACTGATAACTCAGTGACAGACACACTGTTTGTTCCAGTAGAGTCTTCGAAGCTATCATCAGTAAGGGAAAACAATAGCACTACACCCCCCATCCCTTACCCCTCCCATTTTCTTATTCCTTCCCCACCCACTCCACACCTATGTTCCCCTTATCTGTCCAATTTCCAATCTTAACACTGGACCTCCAAGAATCAGTAACAAGAGACATAAATTCTGAAGATTGAATATACACAGTGTGTCACGTTTTGTGGTGTGAGTATTCTGCAAATTGGTTATGTGCATGTGTGTCCATACAGCAACTGGATCTAGTGTTTCATATATGTAATCAGAACACTTACAGTCTAATTATTATAAGATTCACATAAAGTGTTGCATAACATAAATATATTGCTACATTATAACTTACCCTTGCTACACCTATTTATGTTTACCTGTAAAATATCTTACACTATCTTTATTACAAATATGCCATACACCTATTCCATCATTTACCAACTCTACGCCCACAATTGTCTGTACATGCGTCCAACTGCTACAAACCCATAATATTGATCTCATGGAAGGTTTTTATATGATAATTGTCTGATCATATCATTTTAACCTTATACAATATTGCTTTAGTATATTTGAAAAGGCCTTTCTATGAGTAATTCATATATGGACCTATATAAGTATTAACCTTTGTAAAGCTGAGATCTCATACATTCTAGTACCTATATGTAAAATAAATTCCTTTTTATACTTCTTGTATACTACTTGATGATGGGTACTTTTAACCTTTACCTTTCAGACATTTAAGTGGCTGAAAAATGTAGATGCAATCTACAATTGCCACATTAAAGATGTGCATTGACAGATTATATCCTTTTATTATGTATTTTAGAAGTACAATGGGGATGCCACACCTTAAAAAAATGACAGATTTAAACATGAATTGTCTCCCCAGGGAGCTTGAGTTTTTCTGGCTTAGCATGAACACTGCTATCAAGCGAACACACGGAGACCAGCCTGTGGCATTCACCACTACATTTTAGTGACCAGCATGTGTTCTCTTATTACTGTGAAGGTTAAGTAAACCAAAGAGCAAACCCAGAAAACTCTCATCAGCAATGATGCTTTTATCTTGAAGTTTTCCGAAATTATGTTATGCTGTGAAAGAAGAAGGATCTCTCTCTCACCCACAGAATATTTTCCTGATCTCCCAGTATTATTCAGGGCCTGGCCAGCACAGTTCATATAGTGGACTACGAGCTGAATGAACCAAGATTTGGTTTCTGGCATTCGGGCAGTGGCAAGAGATATTCCTCTTTTCAAAAACATCCAGACCAATTCTGGGGGCCCCAGCAGCTCTTTATCTTGGGAAAAGTGGCCCAGGCATGAGGCTGACTACTAACCTCCATTTAGTGCTAAGGTTGAGTACAGCCATACAGACACACCCCCTGTGCATTCATGGCATATGTAAGGAAAAATTTACACTTTACCCAGTGTTACTACACCCTGGGAATCAATCCCAAAAATGGCAGAACATTCTGGTGATGGGTAGTTAAGAAGCAAGACTTTTAAAGTAAAAAGGATCTGTGGAATGTAAATAAATTCAATTCTATTCTATTCTACTCTATTCTGTTCATGGGGTAAAGATTCTAACCTGAAATTTCAAATGAGGATTCCAGTGTAAAGCAAACCCTCACAATCTCTGGGGGTGAAATCTAGATATGCAAAGTTAAGATGTTGTGGGAGAAATGGGGTCAGGGGAACAAAAAACACACAACAGATGAAAATATGAAAATTAATAATTACTAATCATGAAAACATGAATGGGTGTTTGTTTACTGGAATGATGTCATTGGTGGCTGAAGTTCTTTGCTTTTTCCTATGCCTCTTCATACATCTTCTTTGTCAACATGACAACCTCCATCATGTTCTCAAATTCTATGATATTGTCAGCCTCAAGGAAATGAATGATTCCCCACCTGCACTGTGACCTCTCCACAGCAGTGTCAGAATATTCTTCAGCCTTTGGATCACTGAGTGCTCTCAGCTGTTTGAGGTCCTTCATAAATAGCTCAGCAGCATGAGAGTTGAAACACATCCTAGATATCAGCCTCTTCCAAATTTGGGGATCTTTCTCCTTGAGCTTTATAGCTGAACACAAGAATGTTTCCATTTCATGTTGCTTGGGGAATCACCAATGTCACCGACTGCTTCAGATCAGAGCTCCTGCCAGTAGTCACTGACAGCGGCCTCTTGTGTATTACTCCACGCCGACACAAGCTCAACTGTGAATGAGCAAGGCACTTACACTGCAATGCACAAGAGTTGTGACAATTCAGCCCACGAATAAGTGAAACTATTATGCATGAAACTGCCAAATAAGGAGGGCCTGCTGCATAACTTACTGAAAGAGGAAACATTTTTGTCATTTTCAACATCTGACATATAGACTACTCGTATATGCATAACACAGCAGACAGACATTATGCACAATGTAATATAGTATATCATACACATTTACATGGTTGTTTGTCATTTTTATTGCTTTATAAAACTGAACAGAATACAGAAACTGAACAAAACAAAAACATTATACCTTTCTCTCAATAAAATGGTTTCTATGATAACTTAAAAAGATACCAAAGACAACTCTCTTCATATTTTCAATCATGAAGTCTTAAATTTTGTAATTATCTACATATTCTGCATACAGTAATTGATTATTTCACTTGAAATTACCTACTATAGCGGTTTGTTCATAATTTAAACAACCTTCTCTTTTCTGTTATCTCTATTACATTACATACTTCATGTACACATCAACTGCAGTTTAAAATTTTGCTTTATTATATCTAGTGTACCTATGATTTGTTACAATTTTGTTCTCCCATAATATGTGACTTGCTTTTATTTCTTCAGAGATGTTTTGCAAATGAACATAAAATTTAAATGTCAATTTCACTTTATTAGATTCTCTACACTATTTAGCAATTCATTCATTTTAAATACTGTTGTATTGTACATCCACAATGCCGCAGGATTACAATAATATTCATTCAATTTAAGGAGAAAAAAATATTTAAATATAACAGCTTTTGAAACTCAGCACACAGGTAACTGTTTAATGCAGTCTTCATCAATACATTCTTGAAAAAAATTTTATTCAAGGACTGACTGATGTAAATATACATACATACATACACACATACGTACCATTATTGTGTTGAAATGTAGCCAAGTGAAACAAGGTTGACTGTGAATACATGCAATGTCCATGTTCAAAAAATTTACACCTGAGACTCCAGAATTCCAAAAGGCACGTTTTTATAAATGAAATTATTGCTTAAATTTGGTGTTTTCTGAGAAAAAATAACGTTCAAACGGTGGTAATGCACCAATGTGAAGAAAATGTACAGTACAACAGATTTAATGCGATTCTTAATCCTACCACTATGCATGATCTATGTATATAGCATGTATTCATAGAGATAAAATATTATGAACAGGAAAATGGCAAAGGAACTACGATTGTAGTTACACTTAAAAGAACTCAAAAGTTATTTTAAGATCACAACTTTCCTTCTTATTTCAATGAGCATACTAACAAATTGACAAAATTAAGAAGACAATTTCTCCCTCGTAGTTTAAAAAAGAAAAAGTCTATATGATTTTAAATTTGCTTAGAAACTGCTTCTAAAAAATATATACATACAAAAATTTTCACCATTTCCTCTTAACCTGTAAAATAATTTATCTTCCATTACTTTCATCATTCATCAACAATGAACAATGAGCAACAATGCATTAATGCAGTTTCATTGTAAACATTTTCTTCATTCAAAATTTTTATTTTCTTAACAATATAAAGTTATTCTTGTATCTCAAATGAAAGTAACTTTTTACAACATTTGCTTAAAATTAAAAAACACAGAACTGCATGTTTGGCAACATTCTATTTATACATAACACTCTCACACATCACACAGAAAATTAGAATTATACACTACTTCACCTTTACATACTTTTGTGTGTATATGCCTAAATAATCATTGCCATAGTAATTAATTAATGCAAACAGGTGGTGAAGGGCAATTATGGTTGTAACCAAAAGTTTAACACTTGTGAGATTTATGAGACAGCACTGATATGCACTACAAGGCATCACAGTTTTTTTTTTCTTTTTCTCTTTTTGTTCCTTTCTTTTTTACTGTCCTAGGTACTAGAACTCTTAAATAACATTGGTCTTTTATGGTAGTTCTATAACTTTCTTGTCATCTTATCATCTATGTTGTAAAAGTGGAAAATGAAAAATCCATGCACCATCAGGCCAGTCTGATGACATTTAGGAATTTTTGAACAAATGCAATATAATGAAGTTTCCATATATGCCTGCATCTTTTGTTTTCATGCTTTGGAACACTGTAGTAGAGGCTGAAAAATAATGCTTTTACAGCCACGAATTACTGACCACACCAAAACAAATGAGGTTGAAATCTCACTCTTCTCACTTTCTAATAAACGTGTACTACATTGTAAATTTACAATGTGCATTTGAATAGTTATGAGTTACACACATAAGCAGTTATTGAATGGAAATTAAACTGGTCATTTAATATTATACATACTGATAAGACATTCATCAGAAAATGATATATGAACAAGCATCTAATTCTGTCTTTAGAACAAATATGTAAAACTTATCTGTTCAGAGAATACTGGTACTCTTCCAACAAGCAAAATAGAGAGATTAAGTATACTTCCATATTTTAATAAATGGACATCGTTTATGGTTTGAAAGCAACATGCAAATTTTAACTGACAAACTTATTATTAAAGCATGAAGAAAGGTTATCAATGAGACATAAAATGGGTATTATACAGAGGTGATTAATGATCATGACTAATTCTGTTAAACGAAGTTCCATCGCCAGTAATATACTAATTTCTGTTACAGGGGATATGACTTGAGGTATCCACAGTGTATAGTTGGGGATTCAGGTCTTCTGGGATACAAGGTTGTACTGCTGTGTTAGTGCGATGTTTCAAAGTAACATAGTGTATTCATCTTACAGATTGAAAGCTGTCCATGAACAGTGCACTGTTCTTGGACCCCCTTCAAAATGTCGGGAAACACTAACCCAGAAATATGTTATGTGACAGAAAACCTGAATCCAGACACTGCAATATGTGTATCTACATTCCTTAGAATTAAGTTAAAGTGTCACAAGAACACAGAATTAACCCCATATAGCTGTGGAAAATGAATATTCAAGAAAAAGAAAAATATGATGTACTACAGAAGTTATTTATACAGTATGAGCATCTGCAGTTTCATGTGTAAATTATATTTTTATCGCATTTTAAAAAACAAAAATCATTATAATTTAACCCATAATGTCCGAAATTCCTGTGAGAATTCGGAGATGAAATAATCACACTTATAATAAAACTAAATTAATTTTAGAGGTAAAAAGCAGACAATTTAATAACAAAATGCAATTTATTATTTCAGTTACTACCACAATGCTTAACACCTTCATATTGTTTTAAAGATATTTATGGCAAACTTACTCAGAAAATTTCATGAACAAACAATTCATATTTCTTTCACATAATTTTAAAAAAGATTCACATCACTTCTGTAACTTTATATAAATGCTTGGAAATAACATCATTTTGCATATCAACACTGTTTTATAACAACTTCAAGTATTTCAATGTGTAGAAAAAGCTTTTCTGTTATAGATACTTTAACAATGCATATCAGACAAATGTTTTAAGCTGAAAATACATATTTATATGTGCAAAGTTTCATAACCATGTTAAAACAATAACATTTATTAGATTAATAATAACAGAGCATTAACCTTTATATGTTGCATCAATGAGTTTGGGTTTCATTGATATATATTTTTATACAGGGCAAGGAAAAAGTCCCTGTGCACCTGTGCGAAAAGGTTGCTAGACTGTGCTGGAAGTGAGAAAGTCATATATATGTGTCCAGGTATTGTACCATTCACTACTACAAGTTCCAACTTCACTTTACATCTGGAACGAAGGCCCCTGGTACCCACTCATTCACTGCGAATTCCACTCTCACCTACATCTCACTTCTGACAGGTACACAGGGAATTTGTGCTCCCCCTACATTATTGTTGTTGTTATTATTAGTTCATTGCCAACAAATGTAATTAACTGACCGTGTCAATAAAAAATGGATACATTCAATTTGGGCTGTGCACACAATAGAAATATAACAAAATTATAATAATATATACGATATATTATCATCACCATCAACGATCAATATATTGACATGTTCTTCATTTTGCAGTCTTTTATGTTCTTAAAACATGGTACTCCAGAAAAGGGAGAGGGCTGTAGATCTTTGTAAACTTTTATGTATTTTTTAATGTAACAACAAGGGACATTTGAAATGCAGTTTCAGAAACAACAAACTTAACAATTTCTTTAGCATCACTATCTGTCCTAACTTGATTTGCACCAGAACAACACTGGACCAATTAAAGCATAGTACAAGTCATACCAAATTCAACCCCCCTCCCCCCTTCCCCCCAGGCTGTATGACTAATATGCCAATTTCTTTTAAACATCTTTAATGTTAACAGTAAAATAACATTTATTTTCACAAGTTTTGCTACCTAATGAGCTAGCAACCATTCAAGCAATTTCACAGGGATCAATCAGTTTAGTAATGCAACCATATTACCGAAGTTAGGCAAAAATAACTGCCACTTGGCTGCTTATTAAGTTTATCATACAAGAATGGTAAGAGGATATCATATTAAGAGTGCTAAGTTTGAAAGCAGCCTGACATGAACCATGGAAACAACTACTGAAATTTTCAGTTTTCAAACTGCAATTTTTATAGTATCTGGAAAAACTGTTGTTGTCAAGTCCTTACAACGTAGAGGAAAATTGGTTCTGTTCATTACACATTGCAATTCACTTTTACCATACTTCATATTTTCACCACTTCTGTGTGCAGTTACAGGCAATGGTTTCAAATGATATCTCCTGGATATTTTTAGTCCCCTCAGCACCATAAACAATAATAATAATCACTCATACATCAGCCTCTATCATAGCCAGTACACATCAAATCTTATGATTACTTTAGACATGTAAATATAGTAGAATATTTAGAATGAAACAAATATTTTCATCCTGTATCAAACAAAGTATCGTCATAACCTTCCCAGAAAGGGGGAAAAAAAAGTCTCTGTGCAACAATTCTAACAATACAAGCTCATCCATTTTATTGCACTTGATACATTTCAATGTTCTTAAAATGATTTTAATTTCATTATTTCTTTCCTTTTTTCTTTCTTTCTTTCTTCCTTCCTTTCTTCTGTGGGCACTCAGACTATTCCACTTCTTTTGACTAATCATCAATACCAATTCTTTAGAGGATACGGTGGTCCTTCTAAGGTCTTACAGCTTACTAATTCCACACTAAAATTTATCTCTGTCATTTCACCTCGGTGTTACGGATGAAAACCTGTTTTTGATAGCAAATATTTAAGGTGCTGTACTCTTCTACATGATGAAGCACAGAATGAAGTAACCATATTGCATTGTTTAATAATCACTTTTATATATACACACTCCATTTTTACACCATTCTGCCCTAATGTGTGATGCTGAAATAATTCTAAGTGAATTAATTTAGGTATATGGTATTACTTACTAGTGCTGCTGATGAAGATACACAATGTTCATTGTTTTTATACATTTTATCTTATTATTACTCATTAGCAGCTCTATTATACCTAATGGTACAGAACTGATGGTAACATGATAATACTGCATGCGTTTATAACACAATGGTATTTTTATATAGGAACTGAACATACAAGATACAAGAAAAAAAAATACAGGTCAAGAGATTTTAGATGATTAAAGCCTCCTGGGATATTATACCACGTTGACTAGAACACAGTTACTGACGTTTTGAAGGAACAGTAACCATTTACCAGTTGACATGATGTAACACCCTAGAAGACTTCACTCTTCTGCACCATTATTGGGAGAACCTCAAACCTTGAACAAAAGAGCTTACTTATTAATAAACGGCATGCCAATGTTTAACTCTTTCCTATAGCACTTTTACTGGTAGTAAAATCAACCTACTAGCTGTTTCAAGTAAATTAATCAATATTGTAACCAATAATTTGATTTGCAATTGAATTGTTTTCTGTAACTGATTAGAAAATCCTGAACAAGTACTCCATCAAGGTTGTAACTGCTTGTGTTCTATGGCACTTTTTAGAATCGATTTTCTCCCAACCCAGATTAAGCAGTAAATTTGGAAAACAAGTTCCATCTTCAGTACATGCTATGTTACTGCATATATTGATGTTACATCTGTTAATGTTACCCGGCCACATCCATAACCACAAACATACTTTACTATACTTGCTATGCTGAGCAACCCATGTGCGCCACACTTCACAGTCACTCAGATGTCAGGGGTAGTAAAACCATATCATATTTAGAAATCAATTTCATACCAGCATTTTAATACAATACAAATTACCTAAAAATAGTTAGTACAGGCTACCTAAATCACAACTCATCATACTTTAAAATCAGCTCTAATAAGCAGCAGAAGAGTCAGTGTAAGCAGATAATGATTACTTTATTGATGCAGAAGAGGGTAATGAAGAGAAGGAACTTGTAAATAAATCACGAATATACATACATCAATTTAACAATCTATCTTTACGGTCCGTGGTCAGAAGCATGTGCAACTAACTGTAACCCTTATCTGTCCAATGTCGAGTCAAACTTGACAGCACTTACTGTTTTACCAGGTCAAAGGTCAAGCTCTAATTGACGTGTTGGTTTACAGTGTTTTATGTTGGTTTTTCCTATGCCCCTGCCATCTAATGGCTGCTTTGGAACTTCAAACATTAGAGATTTTCTGGAAAATTAAGACTGCTGCAATTTAAAATAATAATTTGGACTGCAAATGGTTAAATTCCTTAAAAGTTGTCTGGGCATATTTTAGTGACAGATGAACTCAAAAGCAGGAACTCTACAAAGAGTTTTCAGCCCAATATTCAGATGACTACTGCGTTTAAATTTATTGTGTAGTTTAACCTGAAATAAAGACTCGCTACAGTAATATTTGGAATTCATGTTGGATTCTCTAATGCTGTCAAGATATATTCCACAATGACTAGGATTAAAGCCCTACTCTACCCGAGTTTTAATTTATCATACAAACTAATCAACCAAAAATGAATAATTAAACTAAAGGCACTTAATATCTTACACATTTCATTCCTGCATACAGATATTTAATACACCTGGCTGAGTGTTAAAAACTTACTTAACATTTCAACTGTTGAGACTGTGTGTCTGTTGTTCTAACACAGTTATTTTTATTTAATAATTTTAAGTACACAAAAAAATTTAGCCACTTTTTAGTTTTATGTTTAGCATAATAAAACTTGCAGAATTATATTTCCTAATCAATCTGTCTTTTCATATCAATACTTATTGTTTATAAAACTTGACATTTCCAAATTCAATAAAGATTTGGAAACAACATTTCTGAAACACTGCTGGAATTGTGGCATGGATATTGCAACTATAGAGATTATTTCAAATAATAGGGTCTCCTGTTTCAAACAATTCTGTAAAATGTAATTTTCTCAGTATTTGGATGAAAAACATTGACAGACCTTGTTTATTTCATTCTGCAGATTCTACATTTCTGCAGTGGAAAGTGCAAGATTACCTATGTATTAGTAGCTTAGCAATTACTCTTTAGAGTCACCTGTGGTTCCATCTGTGTATTGTGATCCACAATTTTGTTTAACATGATTTGCCTTTGATATCAATGTCTATCAGCAAGCTTCCTCATCACATGTATGGTTCCCTCCAAGAGAAGTTTTCCAAATATGGAGGATTCATACTAAAATTTATTTCATAATTTGTTTTATTTATTTTGGATATATTCATCATACTCCTTAAATAAAGAATGATGCTATATCAGCTACATTTTGAGACAGAAGATAAACTATAAATGTAGGTTCACATTACATTGGAATAAATCTCTAGGTCATATACAGTAATTTAGCTCTCTTGAAGGAAGTTCCAAAATAGCGCAAGCCATCCTGTCCCCCTTACATGAAGGTATTTTCTGTCCCTTCCCCTGTTCCATCTGTGATTTCACTTATGCAAACTTATAACTGCAGTGAATAATGAATCTGAAACCACATTTTGATATAAGGAAATTAAGTTTTAAGGTACCTGCTAATGCCAGGTTCTCAAAATCAACAGTTCATAATTACTGATAGGAAATGAAACAACTAGCTGAAACGTATTAGGATATGAGCATACAGGATTAAATTTGGCTTTAATATGACTGTTTAAACCTTGCACATAATTAGAATTAGAAAGAAATGCATCCTTGAAACACTGTCACTGTCGCAGAAGTAGTACTGGCTGCCATTATCTGTTATTCCTACACACAATTACAATATAAATATTGCCAGAAAATGTTTATATTAAACAAATTGTTCTGAGGCAGTGTGAATGTGTCATTGTAGTATACAACATATACCACCACAAGGGAATGGACCATCACCTTTAAGCTTGCTCACAAGTACTGAAGATTTCCTGTGGAACAAATGTGCAGCTTGTGCTCGCTGTGATAATGTTGTGTTATACATATTTCTGCATCTGTCTGCTTCTTCCTGAAACTGAACACCCAAATTCCTTAATTTACCAGATTCCCCATAGTGAGCTTTGTAGATATCTGGATTACTGAAGGTTACATTTCTTTTATGCCCTTCAACTAACATTTTGTGTGAGTTACCAGTGCCATTACTTGATAAATGTGCAATCTGGAGGCCATCATCATCTTCCAGTTCATGCTGGAAATGCTTAAGTGCATCAACTTCATCATCACTGCTGTCAGTTGCATCATTTGATATTTCATCATCATCAGATTTTACAGATTTCTTTTGCAGAGCTCCAAGACGATAGTACTTTGCTACTGACACTGTAGGATCACACATACGTGAGCAATAGTCAACTGGTGTTTCACACAATGTTTCTTCTACTGGGGTTTGACTTTTTGGTGTAGTTAACACAGGCAGAATTTTCACTGGGTTGCAGTCCCAAAGATCCCACTCACATTCTAATGTCCCTTCACTAGTACAACTGATATCATCACCATCATCATCTTTCAGCAAATCGGATTTGTAATTGCTGACACTGTTTTCTTTGTCTTTTACATTTTCTGGCTGTTTTCCATAAAATCCATTCTCACCTGCTATACATTTCCCTTGGCTAACATAATTGATGAATAAGTTAACTGGTTCTGATGAACTCTTGAAAGTTCTGTAAGTATCTTGTGATATATTCTGGAAGCTGTTCTCTGGAACATTGGTCAAGGTAACTTCTTTCTGTACCTTACTTCTTGCTGTACGTATTCCAGAGCTTTTATGATTATAATGCATTGGGATTACTTCAGAAATGTTATCGGAACAACTGCTGTGTTGATTTTTACAATTTACATTACAGGTAACATTCCATAAAAATCCTGTTAAAACATTTTCTCCCTCATGTGACTTCGTTATTTGACAGAGACATTTATGTTTTTCAGGATCAGAATTCTCGACAGGAGTGACAGAATCACAGTTATGCTTTTCAGATATGATGAAACTTCTGTCATCATACCCACTTATCAGCCTTTTCTCCCCTTCAATTAATACAGCAACATCAGTTCTATTATTGTCATAATTTTCAGAAACAAAGTTTCCATTTTGAAGTTTGCAATATTGACATTCATTCAGCGCAACCCTTCTACCAGTACCATTGCTGTCACCAATGTGGTTAGCATCAGTGTTAACTAACAGACAGTTACGATCTTCAAGCAATGGTGCAGGTAAAGGGTTGCAAAACACGTTTTTTTGACCGGTCGATTGTTGATTTCCAGTTACATCTGCCACACTCTCATCAGATTCCTGTTCCCCTGAAGAACTTTCAGGTTCCACATCGTCTTCTGGTTCTGGTAAGGCAAGTATATCTGGTGACTGACATCTTAGCCATCTTGTAACAGCCTCTGTTATAGGCAGGCACATTCGTTTCTTTGATGATTCTGAAACAGCTTCAGAGACAATGATTTTTGAGAGCTCTTCAGCATACATTTCTGCATATTGTAAGGAAACATCTCCTCTCTGTGATCTGGGAAATATTCTGGATGTTCTGGGTTTATCTTCATGAGAAATATGCTTGGAATTTTGAAGACATGGACCACTAATGGACGGTGAATTTGGTTTATCTGGAGGAACTGATTTTATGTCCACCATTTCAGATTTCCTGTGAGCCACCTTGGCTCTGAATATGATTTCTTCTTCTTCATCAGAGGACAAGTTTTGTTTCAGTCTATCATCTGGATTTGTATGTGTGGAGGATAAGAGCTCTATTACAGACTCTTCACTTTCACGTGTGGTCGAAGAAGTTGTGCTATCACCTGAGCTTTCATCTGTTATATTACCACCTTCTAAGTCCCATCCTTGCACCTGTGAAAGCTCAGTTAATTTATGTTTACAACCACGTAACTTCTTGACTCGTGGAGGTGGTATTGGTGGTTCAAATTCATCTTGAAATTTCTTACTTTGAGTTAATTCTTCAGACACGTGATCCTTGAATACCATTAGATTTGTTATGTCATTTGCATCTTCATTCCTTGTTTGACTAGATGTCGATGAAGATGGTTGTAGCTTCTCAAACGAGCATTCCTTCCTGCTGGTACCTGTTTTATGTTCTACTGATACTGCAATAGCTTGATTTGGTATACCTTTTTGTAGGTCAAATGACTTCTCATCTGCCTTTGAAGATGAACCTTGCACAATAGAAGGAGATGATGCAGTGTTTTCTTGGCCATCCTGTACCACGGAGGATTTTGATGACTGTAAGGCATTTGCAGTGCATGCTGCTTCATGAAAGACTGGGTTATCTTTATGAACTGTTGCCTGTGGTAGCTGCGTAAGGGGTGGGTCTGTAGTGAGGGCAGCAGTTATACTGTCAAGAATGTCTGCTGAATCTTTCAGCTGGGATGAAGACACTTCAAGCATACATTTAGGCTCTATTTTAGGTATATCTGGTCTTAATGAGATTGTTGGTAGTTTTAATGGTTTGGCAGTTATGCTTGGTTTAATGGATACCTCACTTGGAATTTGGTCTACAGGTAGGGAATGGACAGGAGACGATTTTAGTTCTTCTTTCCTTAGTGGTCTTACTGGAGGGTCTTCACAACAACTCTTAAATTCTGGAAACAAATCATGTTTCCCAGTTCTATTAATGTGGCTACTTTTGCTACTGTTTACAAACTCTTCAGAACTGACTTGTTCATTTGTAGCTGATGCAGATTTACCTTCAGTACCATCCATTGGTACCAATGAATTACTTTTGACCTCAGGTTCTGAAATATGGCAACCGTCACCTAGTCTGTTCAAAACTGTGAATGTTTCCTCTGTTTTGTTTTTCTGAGAGCTGGCACTGTCTCCTGTTACAGTAAATGTTGTTATTTCGGTGATATTCTCTGAAGGAATGCTATTAACTGATGAATGCAGTGTTGAAGCTGCAGAGTCTATTACACGTTCATTATTATCTGGCCCTTCCCTTATGTCACCCTTCTTCTTACACCTTCTATCCAGATTTGTATCTGCACTGCAATTTGTAATGGATGTTTTAAGTCTTTTCTGTTTTTCGTCCTTCCCTTTTGGACTTTTCTTATGTTTTGTATTTGCTTGTTTGCCAGATTTCTTGTGTTTTATAGGCTTTGTTGAATCCTCAGTTTTAATAATGCATTCACTGTTACTCTGCACATCAATTTCTGCCTCCTGATTTGTACTTTCTGAAGAGTGTAGTCTAATCAGTGATGAGTGCAGTCCATTATTTTCACTTGCTTTTTCAAATTTGCTACTGTCTGCTGAATGACTGGAGGCTAAAACACATAGTACCTCTTCACAGTTAGCAGATAACTGAAGAAATTCCTTTTGTTGTGCTGAATTAAGTGTCGATATGAATACAGATGATGGCAAATCAACTTCCTCAGTTCTGATTTGATCTTTCAAACACTGCACGGAATTTAGATCTTGACAGTTGCCTTTTGTTACTTGTACTGATTGCTGACTTAACTCTTGTATGGACTTCTTTCGTCCTTCTTGCACAATAGACTCAGGATCACATTCATTATGATCAGAAGTGGTGCCCTGTATGTCTTGCTCTGATGCTGAAGGTGCACTAATACTCTCTTGTTCTCCTAAAGATGACTGCTCCACGTTAAAAAGTGGTGGTATATTACAAACAAATTCGTTAAGTTGAGAACTATGCTCACAGGGTGCTGTTGGTTTCCTTGTAGTATCATCAGCAGGATCTGTGGGAGTCACAGTTTGACAAGATGATAATGGTGATGATGTACTGGAATCATTGTTAGGTGTGACACTCTGCTTTGAGTCAGATTCAATTTCCTGTGATGAAGATTCCTGACTTGTGAGACTCATAGGATCCTCTAACTCCTTTTCATCAGAACTGGATTCCTCGGAGCAGCCATCTTCAGCCTGTAAAACATCAATAATTATACACATACAGTATAATATGCACACCACCTGTCTGCATGGAAATGGAATGAGTCACAATATACAGTAACAACATGGTGCCAACAATGAAAATGTCTTTACTTTTCCATTCTGTGGTGATGACTAATAGACAAATGGAGCTAGGTGTACAAAATCTGATGTGGCTACAGATCGTGAACATAAGCAGATTCTGTATGGACTGCTGTTCATGCACCAGCAGTCCTACAAATATGGTGATCCTAATTATATCTGGAAATTTTAACATGGGGAAAAACTGTAAATTTGCTCTTCTTTAAGCATTTTTCCAGAAAATATAATAATGACATCAATAAAAATAACAGTGCCTAACATATTTACAATTCGAAGTAGTAAACATTTCTGACTTAAGTAGGATGCTAACCCACAACCTTAACTGTATGTCAATGTTGTGTTACACATTACATTAGCTAAATATGATGTTCACACTACAATAATCTACAGAGCTGAAAGCTTGTGTGCAATAGGAAACTTCGCTATCTTTCTGAGATCTGCCCAGAATGGGTTCTCTGACTTTAAGTGCACTTCTTACTGCTGCCAGCTGATGCAAGTAAAAAGGCACATCAGCATGGCATTAGTTTCCAATCATAAGATCAGCATTAATATACTCATCCCTCCAGCAGTGACTAATCTGCTATTTTCACTCCATCATATTCCAAACAGTGAGGGCTTGCCATCAATAATTCAAAGGATCCAAGTAATAAGAACTGAATAAAATGAACGTTTTTAGCATTTGTGATACACACTCCTCCTCTACGTCGCTTCCTCTTCTTCTTCTTCTTCCGTCGTTTACTGGACCCAGTGATGTCACAAATTGGAAGCTGCGTTGGCGCCCCTTGCACCGTTACTCCTGAAACAAAATAAAAATTAGCCAAATAGTACTAAAATACAGCTCATATTTGAATCCTTCATTACCACAACCTGGTTCATCCTCAGGTTGTGGCCAGATAAGAAGAGCTGCAGATATGAGAAGTAGACGTGAAAGTGCTAAATACACCTTTGGGCATGGCCGAGGAGGAGGGGAGGGGTCATCATCTGTATGACTGAGTGGCGAGATACCAACCTTTCAATACAGACACCTAGAATACTAAAAACATTACAAAGGACATTTTGAACCTACAGCGACCTGCAGGGACACTCCTGGAAAAATATTCAGACCGAAACTGAAGATGCTAAATTGGATACACATTATGGTAGCTGACCCAAAGTCACTTGATGCCAGAATAGCGTATCAGCCAGGCCACATACATAACTGGTAGAGCCAAATCTAGCAAACTGCTGAAGTACAATATTATCACCATGATGCCATACACTCTTTACAAATTAAAAGATCCTATTGTATTACATGAAATATTCACAGCTTTACACATTTGACAATGGAATGTCCACTGTTTAAAACTTAATAAACCATGAAAGGCAATTTATTCCTTGTGTCACAGAAGTATGAAAAACACTATTTGGTTGGCCGTGACACCGTGCTGTCTGATAAATATTTGCGGTATGTATGCGTGCTGCGTAATGTTGTGAATAATTTTTCTGCATCGACATTATAGAAGGCCTGATTACAGCCGAAACACGTAGCCGTGAATAAAACTGATGAAAACTAGTGTTGTGAACGACTGATTTAATACATATGTTTGTCATTTGTTAACGTCAGTGGGGATGTCTCATCTTACAACTTTATTTCAAATCTAAAATGCAGACAGTACAATCTGGCGAAACGAAACGGGCATAAATTATGTAACCGGCTTTCAAAATACTTCCCGTATATTGAACTTGGCTGCAAAGACTCTGTTTTATTCTTCTGATAACTTGTTTCGTTGCCAGAAAGTGACATTCCTGTCACTAATCCTATTGTTATTTGCCATCAAGTGTGCCAGCAACAGCAGCAGCAGCACTGCAGTCAAAGACCACATGACATTTCACTCTACGTCCAAAACTTCAAAATTAAAACAACATACCTGGCATGAATCTAAGGGCACAAAATCCTTGACATCACAACATGTACATGCATTCTGTGTCCATGCTTTAATGGGGATTGGGGGGAGGGGGACCGTTACATATGTAACGGTTCTGGACACAAATTCATTGAATAAGACGAAACTTATGACTGCAAAGTACGTACATAAGGATGTTTCAATACGACACTTAATTTAAACGATGTTCAACGTATGTAATATTCATTGTTGGTCAATTAAGCCTGCCCAGTTTTAGGTAACAATTTCACAGTCCAATAAAACTGCACAACAAGCCCCCTGTTATAAGCCGGCAGTAAAGCTCTTGTCTTTGAAATGGACGCCTAATCGCGATGAATTGCTAAACACTGTTTATCGCCGGAACGGATAAGCAGAAACCCGGTCAGATTTTGCCCACACACTCAACATTTCAGCTGCCAGTAGAACATGTGCCAGAATGTAACGATCGATGACAAAGACCACGGCTAGCCACATCGTCCACTCATACACTGTTATTCAGTGGGTTCTTTCCCGGGAGTAAAGAGGCCTGAGCGTGAAGCTGGCCAAAAATATTATATAGTTAAAGAATTAGTAAAGATATACTGCCGGTAGGGTAGCCTTTATGCATTCTACGTTTCAACATCAATTACAAAGAAAGTAAAACGTCGTTCCGACCATCCTTATCCTTAGCCAAGTAGCGTCCGCAGCAGGCTTTGTTGTCTAGAGAACCGTAGTGGACGCAGCAATTAAGCCAGTGTCATACCAAACGGATTCACCGTCTCTTGTGTTCCCCAGGAGGTCAATTCGAAGTCGCTTTACCGAACTACAAGTTTCCTGGTGCTTCATCCACAACAAAGACACGCTGAACTGCACTACGTTCAGCTGTGTCAGTTGCTGCGATGTGTTGGAAGAAGATATCACAGGGTTACTTTCGCTCCCAGGTATCATCCTGTGAAGTACCCCCAACACACAGAGCGGTGCTGTCGGATGTGCCCAGATAACACCCTGAAATAGCTCACGGCCGCTATTTTCCGCACCCTGCCCTAAGCAACATTGAGTTATAAGATTCTACGTCATATGACCACTCAAGTTGGAACAGAGTTGTCAAATAAACCAAAAACAGGTAAATGATCTCTTAGATTAATTAATGCACAGCAATTAGCTCCGAATCCTGCTGTTCTGCAATTGCGAAATTAGATGGGGGAAATGAAATTCGATTGGGACAACAGCTTCCTGCAACATCACGTCCCGTTGCTAAATATTGGCTCTCGACACCACATGTGGTACTGAAATTGCAATGTGGGGAACAGCACGCTGCTCTTTCTTCCTTTCCATTTTCAGAAATTAATAGGAGAGCTTAAAGCCTCTTGTAGTACAAACGAGCGGTAAAACACGGCGTAATGTAAATATACACTGAAGACACTTCGACGAAGGACAGACATCCCATTCGGTTGATCGTGCTTTTACAACTACTCAAGAAGACTACCGTTAAAACACAAACAAAAATGACTGCGTTTGACAGTGGTCTTATTAATGAACGAGTTACAAAACACAACGGGGCGTTCTTCATTAAAATAGCTAAAGCACAATCAAGCTTGTTGCATCCCTACTACAAGAATATAAAAAAAGAATGCATCGAAATGAAATGCAAACATAAAAAGCAGTAAAACTGTGTGAAAGAAATTACGAAAAAAAAATATATTTGTGGTTGATCATAATCTCACTCGTTAGTGAGGTACACTGAAGATCAAAATACGTGTTCTTCATTATTCTTCTTCCCAATTTTATGAAATTCTCGAAGACCCTTTCTTACTGTCTCTACCATATACAAAGACACACACACATACATACATATATAGATACGTATATACATAGACACATACACACATATGTATATACATAGGTAAATACATTCATATGTATATATATACACATACGTGTAAACATAGATAAATACATACACACAGTATATAAATACATACATATATACTATAAACATACATGAATACATTCATTCTGTACTATACACTTTTTAAAATTCTTAACCATTTTAACATTCAGTATTTTAACTCTATTATTGAAATCTGTGTTATAACTAGCCATATATGCCTTTTTGTTTGTTGAATACCTTCCTGACGATGGCCGAAAAAGGCCGGAACATGTGGTAGGTTTACCACATGGTCAAATATTCAGTGTTATCTAATCACAGTGCAGTACTTGGTACATATTGGACGCATACATACATGAATAATTATATACATATATATATACTTCTACATAAATACATATTCATATACATAAATAAATACACCTTCATATACATACATACATACATGCATGCATACATACATACATAGGCCTGCACACACATGGCCTGTGCTTATGCCTGAAGAAGGACAACCAAAACACTGCCGTCACAATATTCCTGACATACTTCAGGGCGCCAGTGCTTGTGGGATTGCGATAGTGTCAATCCTCGCAAGTAACACAGCACATGGCAGATTATTCGGCTATTTCTGTGTAGGTTACCAATTGTGTAGTTTGGCACACCCAAGAGCAGCAGACGTCAGACGTAAGCTTAAGTCACGCGCAGATGCAGGGTTCACTAAAAGTGTAAAACACTGGACCATTTCACGTTGAGATGAATTTCACACAGAAGAAGAGGATGGGCGAATGTCAAGCTGCAGCCATGCGAAGTCCAACATTTTGCAAAAACAACAGCGCTTGTAGCTGATACGTGCGAATATAAACTACATGTTGAGGGCAATTCACAGGAAGCGATTTCTGACGCTAAGTCCGTCAGAATCTTTAGATACGCAAGAAGGGAAGAAAAGATAAACAAAACGGAAGGCATTCGAAGAATGGAAGATAAAACAGGGGCGCACAAAGTTTCCAACGGTTTAGGCAACAACTAAAAATGTACGCGCCCAGAAGAGTGACATAAAGCAAACTCCATACAAAGGACCAACCAAAATAAGGCACCAACGCATGAAATTTATTCGCCACGGCGAACTGGTGCCCGCGATTGGCGCACCCCTGCGACGAAATAAATGTAAAACTGACATTATCCCTTTAATCCCTAGCGCAGTTTTAAGTTTAAACAATTTTACGTTGTATCCACAGACTGCGTTTACGTATTTTATACGATCTCATAACACGCAGCGGGAATATCTTAAGAGTCGGTTCTTGTAGCGCTGCATATCTCCGTGTATTTACATTACAAGTTTTAAATAACCTGTTTATTTTACTTATTGGGTAATTTAAAATAAAATTAGGGATTCAATTTTCTGCTTGAATCACAAGTATTGGTTCACACCCGGTAAGTACAGTTCGTCAGCCAAAGGAAGATTAAAATTAAAAACAAAACTCGATCCCCCCCCCCAAAAAAAGTGATCAGGTTTTGGTCTATCAACAGCATTGCAACTGCCCCCTGGGAACAGTTTGGAAGAATATTTGGTGCGATATACAGTAGTACATACTTACTTGACAGGGCCCGTCTGATGTTAAATGTCGAGCGCCAGGTGACTTTTGCACCAGTCTCTAAATTTACTCCAAGGTGCAACATTCTTCGTGGACGGGATTACGTTTACGGTAATGGCTCCTGTCATGCAGGCACTGACAAGCAGTAAGCAGTACTCCAAGAATTTATACGGAAAAACTGACAGAAGCTACAAACTACAGTTTATAAAAAAAATATATATGGGGAAAATATACGCAGGGGTTATTAATTCACGCACTTTAATTTCGTACATTACGTGTAACCGTTCACGTATTACTAGTTCGCCAAATGTTTCGTGTTGCACAACGACAAATCACATTGCAATGCACTAGAATCTCGGCATTTTACTCCCGTCACGGACACAAAACTTCGTGGGTCACGTTAAATAATTGCAACGAAAAACCCCCTTCAATTGTACTGGGCATACTTTTTTTTTTTTTATTTGCCTTTCAAATATCTTAAACACTACAGCTAAACACTTCGAAATTCCATGGATCATATTACAGAAACAGAGTCCCTGCTGTGAAACCGATTATCATATGGTCACTAACTACTTAACTACATCCGTACAGTAAGAACAAACAGGATGCAATATTTACTTTCAATTTATTTCAATAATTAACCTCTACATGTTTCGGGTAGGCTTGCTGATCATTATCAGGCGGTACTACTCTGTATACAGAGTGTCCCAGGAGGAAAGGTCAATATTCTGGGAGGTCATTGTATCGGTCATTCTAAGCAAAAATATTTATATGAACATGTGTCCAATTCCGAACGAGATAGAGCTATTTGAATGTATAACCGCAAAATTGTTGATAAGAAAGAGATATTACGTGTACGTACTGTTTCTAATACCGGTATTTATTGTTAAAGTGACAGAGTTGGTACATTCTTGTTTTTAAGCTTTCGCCGTGTTCTAAATGTAATTTGTTCCTTTTTGGGTAATTCCCCGGCGTCTGAGTTCTGCCTGCCTGCCTGCCTGTGAATGAAGTATTCACCTGCCTATGAAGATGGAACCGACAGTGAGTTCCGAAACGTCGGCAATTAGAACTCAGACGCCGGGGAATTACCCAAAAAGGAACAAATTACAGAGTTGTTACAGTTTATAATAAATGTTCAAAAATTCCACCGTCAACATCAATGCACTTTGCAGCTCGTGTGAAGACATGGCGTGTTGCTCGTCTGAGTGCGTCTCGACGTTCCTTTATGCAGTCGATAACATCCAGAATGTTAACGAGCAGTTCGTCTCGTGGATCCACTTTTTTTCTGTACACTTCACTCTTCATCAAACCCCACAAACAAAAATCTAACGGGGTTAAGTCTGGAGATCTTGGTGGCCAGTTAATGGTACTGCCACGACCGATCCACCTATTAGGGAAAGTGTCATTGAGATGTTGCA
>Ga0123355_10003573_pt1 | contig 22366 bp, 25 predicted proteins | sample TergutEmb28metaG_3_FD_89872 | JGI IMG/M metagenome (GOLD analysis project Ga0123355, IMG submission 89872) | Embiratermes neotenicus P1 segment gut microbial communities from Petit-Saut dam, French Guiana - Emb289 P1 | ecosystem: Host-associated > Arthropoda: Insects > Digestive system > Gut ... | reverse complement strand
GCATTTTCATTAGTGGGAACACGCCCTAGATTTCATTTTTCGCATAGCAAGCAAGTACAGGGCGCATTCTACGCGCTTTTTTTGTAATTCGCAGCCAATTTCCTCCGGTTTCATTATATCTCCATTAGCTTGATAAGCATTGGCCGCGCACCCTCCGCTACAAAAATATTTCGCCCAACATTTGTCACATTCGGGCTTGGTGTAAACATTGCATTTGGAAAATTCCTTTTGCCAATCAGTATTAACAACCCCAGTATCCAGATTGCCTAAAAAAAATGCTTTATCACTAACAAATTGATGGCATGGGTATAAATCTCCTTCCGGTGTAACCGCCAGATATTCAGTACCAGCACCACAACCTGTAATACGTTTAGCGGCACAAGGGCCATTTGTCATATCCAACATAAAATGAAAAAAATTAAAATCACGGGTCAACATTTCAGTTGCTAAGCGTTCGTATTCTTTGCATAGCGCGGGTACATTTTCCCATTCTATGGCATATGACGCTGTGGGAGGCGCGACTACTGGTTCAACTGAAATCTGAGAGAAGCCTAAATCCGCCAAATGAAGCACATCATTACAAAAATCCAGATTTTCTTTTGTGTAAGTGCCACGAATATAATAGCTCTTACAACGGTTTTTTGTTATTTTCGACGATTCCGTCATTTTTGCCATTTTTTGAAATTTTGGAAGTATCGCGTCATAACATCCACTCCCATCATGCCGCTTACGCATTTTATCATTTATTTCTTTGCGCCCATCCAGACTTAACACTACATTGTCAATATTGGCATTTATATATTCCATTTTGTCGTTGTCCAGCAGCAAACCATTGGTTGTAAGCGTAAAACGGAAATTCTTTCCAGTTTCTGCCTCTCTTTCTCGCGCATAGGATACTATGCCCTCTACCACATCAAAATTAATCGTAGGCTCCCCACCAAAAAAGTCCACTTCCAAATTGCGCCGCCCACCTGAGTTGGTAATCAAAAAATCAATAGCCTTTTTACCAATTTCCAAAGACATCAAATTGCGCGTTATTGTGCCATAATCGCCTTCACCTGCAAAACAATAACCACAGCGCAAATTACAATCATGAGCAATATGCAGACACAAAGCTTTTATAATATTTTTGCCACCTTTGTTATTTTTGTCATTTTTTTTATTATTTTCGCTGTTTTTACAAATATCTGTGGATGAATCATGAACCTGCCTAGCAAAATTAATTTCTGTTTCTCGCGCACTAGAAGATAATGTTGAAAAAAGTTGTCCTTTTTGTATAAGTGTATTTAATTCTTTTATCACCCCATCAAGGTCTTTGCCAGGAAAATGCTCACGAACAATACGCAAGTTTTCTACATTTTCTCCAATAAAACTTTCTCCTTCTGGAAGTTCTTTGGGAAGAACCTGCAATACTTCATAAGCCAGTTCATCTACCAAATGTACCGAACCGCTTACCACATCCAACACAATATTACATCCATTAATCGAAAAACAGTGAACCATGTTGTCAAATCTCCTTTGAAATATAATTTAGAACATGTAAAAAGGCTATTGGACAACATCCAACAGCCTTTCTTTATATCTACGTTTAGACGATTGCTATATTAGCAACTAAACAGCCTATCTAAGAGTTGCCCCAAAGAAGTGCGGTCTTTGGTTGGGGTCAACAATCACGTTATTAACACCGTTTGTTGCAACTAGTACATTAGGATGGAACAAGAATAACAATGGTGCTTCTTCAATCAAAATTGCGGATACTTCTCTATAAATTACATCTCTGCGAGCAGGGTCAGTTGATCTACGACCTTCATCCAACAATGCATCTACTTCAGGGTTGCTATAGAAGAAGCGGTTAGGGTCACTGATTTGGCTAGAGTGTAATAGGAAAACACCATAATCTGCATCGCCAGTCAATGTAGACCAGCCTAGAATAAACATATCATGAAGTCCTGCTGAGGTATCTTCTAAATAGGCACCCCATTCCATAACAACTATGTCTACATCCACACCAATCGCACGCAAATTATCTTGTACTATTTGTGCAATACGTACACGAACTGCATTATCATTTGTCCAAATGCTGATAGAGAAACCATCAGGATAACCTGCTTCTGCTAACAATGCACGAGCGGTTTCTGTATCAAAAGGCAGTGGAGTCAAATCTGTAGGTGCATGAGTTACCAAACCGCCACGAATTGGCCCTACTGCTGGTATACCCAGGCCTTCTTGTACGCCAAACAAAATAGAGTTAGAATCTATAGCCATTGTAAGCGCGCGACGCACTAATACATTGTCCAATGGGTACTTTTGAGTATTAAAACCAACATAAGTGAGTGATGAACTTTCAATTTGCCACCAATCAACATTAGGCAAAGTTGGCATTATTGGGTAATCCGAAGCAAGAGGTATCATAGCATTGGCTTCACCGGATTGAACCATGGCCAAACGTGTAGAGGCATCAGGAATATTACGGAAAATAATATCATGTGCTGGAGTAGCACGCCAATGGTTAGGATTAGGAGTAACTCTTACAAACTCCCCTGAGACATGCTCTGCAAACATAAATGGCCCTGTACCAATGGGATTTTCACTAACAGTACGACCACCATTACGTTCTTCTTCAATTGCGGCTGGTGCAATGATATATGCAACTTGGTGGGTCAAATGCGCCAACAAAGGCACAAATGGGAACTGAACGGTAATCTGTACAGTATATTCATCCACAACAGTAACTTGGTCAATCATATCAATAACAAAACGGCCTGGAACTGGATTTTCTTCGGGGTCAAGAGGTCTATCCAAAGAAAGCTTTACAGCATCTGCATTAAGTGGGGTGCCATCATGGAATGTAACACCACGACGCAGATTAAACAAAAAAGTAAGGTCATCTACTTGGTTAACAGATTCGGCCAACAAAGGCTCAAGAACATTACCATTGGGGTTATACCACATAAGTCCTTCAAAAACCTGCATGGTAAAATCGCCAGTCGCGCTGTCATTGGAACGGATTGGGTCTAAGAAAGGTGGTGCAGACATGGATACCCATGTTATCGCGCCTCCAGGAGCTGGTGGTTGTGCAGGAGTATCACTAGGTGTTTGTGTTGTTGTACCACCATCTGGTGTTTGAGGTACAACTGGTCCACCTACAGGTGGCTGGTCGTTGCCACCACAAGCCGAAAGCACAAAAGCCATTATAATCATAGCGGCAAATAAAACTAAGTTTCTCAGTTTCATAAAATATTTCCTCCCTTGTCAAATCAGAACTCGTCACTAATCTTTGCCAAAAAAATTGTTTCAATACGCGATGTTCCATCCGCAATAAGAACATCTGAAGTCCAACATGAAGTTAATGTGGAATTTTACTCCTCTGTAACACAATTGTCAAATTCCAAATTGAAAATTTTACTTACACCATAAGTCAAATAGTTCCACGAAAAACAAAATAATAAACAATTTTCGTTCGCATATTACTTCAAATTTCAAACAATTGTACAATAGCACAACGGATACAAAAGTAAAATTGCTATCAATTGCAAGACTTTATCACTAAATCAATGGTTAAATTGCTGAAATATTTCAGATTTTGGATTGTCATGCAAAAAAAATCCGAAAATAAATATGCAAAAACAGGCTCAAAGAGCCTGTCTCAATTGATTTCTAAAATACCTATCCAGCCTTTAATTCCAGTCGCAATCTATCTGCAATCAATGCGATAAATTCGCTATTTGTAGGCTTACCCTTATGATTATTGATTGTGTAACCAAACATTTGGTCAATTACATCTACCTTGCCGCGGCTCCAAGCTACTTCTATTGCGTGCCTAATCGCCCTTTCTACACGGCTGGGGGTGGTGTTGCATTTTTTTGCAATGGTGGGGTACAGTTCCTTGGTAATATAGTTAAGCACATCAATATTATCTACAGCCATCATAATTGCTTCACGCATATAATGATAGCCACGGATATGCGCTGGAACCCCGATTTCATGCAAAATACCAGTAACTTTTGTTTCAAGATTAATTGCATTGTTTACAGCATTTTTCGCGCTTTGAGGCTGAGGATGGTTCAGCTGCTCCTTCAAATGTCGCAAACGCGACACCAAGGATTCTAGGTCGAAGGGCTTGGCTATGTAGTAATCCGCGCCCAACTCCATAGCTTTTTGTGTAATTTTGTCCTGGGTGATAACAGACAGCACAATACAAATAGGTGAGTGTTCAGGTTTGTCCTTCAAGTTAAGCTTTTCCAGAACCCCAAGCCCATCCAATCGTGGCATCACCCCATCAATGATAGCAATGTCCGGCTTTGTCTCAACAATTTTTTTGTATGCTTCAACCCCATCGTAGGCAACCCCAATAATCTCTAAATCAGGGTGTTTTTCCAGATAGTTGCTGAGCGTGTCGCAGAACTCTTTGTTGTCGTCTGCCAGTACGATGGTAATCTTTCGCTCGTTCATGTTATGCTTCCTCCATTCGGTGCATAAGTATTTATAGCCAAGGCTTTGTAAATAATAAAAAATGTTGGTAAAAATTTTGATAAATTTTGATAAATAATACTTGGTAAAGAGTTTGGTGAAAAAATAATACCTTATATGGAATTAAATGTCACATTAGGGATTAATTATATGTGTGTATTGGCTTTTCTGCAAGCCCTTTCTATCGCAGTTAATTGTATTTTTCGACAAGATACTAAGGGCTTTTTTACATAGATATGTAAATGTTTGCAAAAAAAATGAAAAAAGGGGTGGGATATGTTAAAGAACCGTTTATTTTGGTTGGGGATACCTGTAGGCATGGCACTAATGATGGTGCTATATTTTGCAGGGACGCGGCATATAATGCGCTCACATGCAATGTGGGATGGCCGAACCTCACCTGAAAGAAAGATTTCAGAGATATACAACATTTTACAAAGGCATTCGATTAATACATTCGACAAGGACGAACTGCTAAACAGCATGTACCGCGGATTATTGGACGGAGTAGGTGACCCGTATACATTTTATTTTGATAGGGAAGCTTTAGCGGCCTTTATTGAACGTACAGATGGCACTTATGCAGGAATCGGCATGTTTGTGGCTGTTGACCCAGAAGACAGGCGTATTGTGGTTGTAGAAGTATTTCCAGGTTCACCTGCAGAAGCGAATGGATTACTTCCAGGGGACAAAATAATAGGGGTAGACGGCCAAAGCATGGACGGAAAACGTTTAGAAGAAGTGACAGCATTGGTAAAAGGAGACCCAGGTAGTAGGGTGCGCCTGAATATTATGCGCGGTCGAGATACATTTGAGATAGAAATGACGCGACAACGGGTAAATGTCCCTACAGTCAATCACAGAATGTTGCATGATAATATAGGGTTCTTACGTATCGCGGGTTTTGAAGGTGTAACATTTCAACAATTTGGAGAAGCAATAATTGATTTGCATTCACAAAATATGCGTGGCCTGATTATTGATTTGCGCAATAATCCAGGAGGGCGACTGGAAACAGTAGCCGATATTTCAAACATACTTTTGCCAGAAGGTGTAATTCTATATGTAAATTACAAAGGCGGCAACCAAGTGATTTATGAATCCGACAACAGACACTTAGGCATACCGCTGGTAATATTGGTAAATGAGCAAAGTGCCAGTGCCTCAGAAGTATTAACAGGCGCGATAAGAGATCATGGAGTAGGCACAATTGTAGGCCAAAGAACTTTTGGTAAAGGAGTAGTACAAAGCCTGTTTCCCGTTTCAGACGATAGTGCTGTAAAAATAACCGTTGCGCGGTACTACACCCCTGGCGGGTATTCCATACACGGCGAAGGCATAACACCCGACCATATTGTAGAAGTAGATAGGGAGACAGCTATGCGCGCCGCCTCCCTTACCTTGGAAGAAGATATTCAGTTGCAAAAAGCTATTGAAGTTATGATGGGGAAAATAGGATAGAAATAGACCGGGAGTAGTACCTGACTAAGTTATTTTTTTAGACATTCCTAAGACGCATTACCACTAAAATGCGGCGAATCCCCCCATTCACCAAAACCTACTTCATCACCTACACTACGCACACGACCAGTTAAACACTGTTTACAATGGTCTTGGTCATCATCAATACAAGGCTTATTGTCATATAGTTGATATTTGCGCCTGTGTTCCTTTAGCGTAATTATGGGCATTAAAATATTGGCTCCAGCTTTTAGTCCTTTTTCACGTCCAAAAGGGTCTAAGGCTTGTAAGGCCGTAGTAGCCGCTATATTAACGTCCTTCAAATACAAACGGGCAATAGCAATCATTTTTAAGCCTAATAAGAACCGTCGTTCTTTTTCAGCGTCTGAGTCCAACCCATGGGATAGTACTTCTTGTCCCATGGGTGTATCTTTGTGTACAGCGTAAGGCCCCATGCCAATCATATCTACATCTTGTTTTTTGAAAAATATCAAATCATTAACTAAATCTTCCTCTGTCTGAGAAGGAAGACCAATCATTACTCCTGTACCTACTTGATAGCCGATTTTTCTTAGGTTATCAAGGCAGGTTACGCGTTCTTCAAAAGTGTTTGCTCCAGAACTAGTTTCAATCATAGGGTGTATTTTTTTATATAAATCCGCATTTGATGTTTCTATACGTAACAAATACCTATGGGCACCACAATCGAACCATTTTTGATATGTTTCGAGCGATTGTTCCCCCAAACAAAGCGTAATACCCAAATCAGTCTCTTTTTTGATTGTGTTTATTATATCTGCTACAAAAGCTTCAAATTCCGCGTCTTGCCGTTCTCCCGATTGCAAAGTAACAGAACCATATTGGTTTTTGTGTGCCCAATGTGCCATACTCATGATTTCTTCTTTGGTCATGGTAAACCTCTCCTGCGGAGAAGTTTTACGTATACCACAATAAGTACAATCTCTGATACATACATTGGAAAATTCAATTAGCCCTCTGTAGTAAGCTTTTTTGCCGACATTTTTTTCTTTAACAGAATATGCACGCTCATAAAGGCGAGCCAAATCATCAGAATTTTCCAATTTCATCAAAAATAATAAATCTTCTGGTGTCAAATTAGTTTTATCTAGGACAACATTCAATCTATCCAAATATATCCTCCTCAAATGTCCGTTTTTTATGCCATAAACTCAAGTCAAATCATGTCACGATAACCAATACTAGAAAGGCCACCACCAGAACCCATAATGATTTTTGCCAAAAGCCATACTTAGCCAGCCGTATACAGGAAATCATCAATGCACCAGTCAAAAAAAGGATGGCCACACAAACCCATATCGGAAATCCGTAAAAAACCACCATCCATATAGTGGCAACAACGAAAAACAATGCTCCTGGAACAGGCAGACCCGTAAAATATTCTTTGTCCGCGATTACGTTAAAATAGGCCAAACGCCATAGCCCGCCCATACAGTAAAACGCCAGCCCAGCAATCAGAAGAATATTAGTGCCAACAAAAGCAAATACAATCCAAATTGGAATAATGCAACAAATAAAGAAATCCACTAACGAATCCACATATTGCCCAAAAACAGTCTTCTGATTTAATTTTCCTGCGAAAAATCCATCTGCCAAATCCATAAATCCTGAGAAAAACAAGCAAATAAGAGCAGCTCTTAAATCCCCATGTGCAAGAAAATAGCAAGCAATTATGCCAAAAACCATTCCCACCGATGTAATCACATTGGGTACATTAAGGTATTGTAAAGCCGGAAAATATTTTTTCATAAGTGGGGACACCTTCCTAAAGCTGTGCCTATCTGAATCTTAGTTTCATATCCAGCAATAGATTGCGCAAGCAATCCCTCATCAGCTACGAAACTTCCATACTTAAAAAACATCAACAATAACGAGCCACCCGGCAAGAAATAGCAGGCCTGTTGCCCACGGTCAACTTCGTCACCATTTTCAAAGCAATGGACAATACTTCCTACAAAAGTAGCTCCAACCTCCACTAGTAGCACATCCCCGAAATTCTGTGAAGAAAACGTAACCAAAGCGCGTTTATTACGGCAATACAGCCGCGCAACGCGGTTCAACGCCAGTGGACTTACCGAATATAGAGTTCCATTTAACATTCTTATATCAGTCACTGTACCACTATCAAAAAAATGTATGCGATGATAGTTGGCCGGTGTTAAACGAATGCGTACCATGGTTCCACCCGTATATTCTGCCGCCAATGCTTCATTATTTAACAGTTCTGCAAGGGAAAACGCTTCGCCCTTGGCGGCAATCAAATTATCTGGCATTATATCAGCATAAGCCGAAACAAGTCCCTCGCAAGGCGAACCCAATACACCAGATTCTATTGGAAACTGCACGTCTGTTTTTTCCCGCGAAAAGAAATCAGCAAAGTTTTTATATTCCCCGCTACATCCTGTCATATCAATTTGATATTGTTCAATAAATTGGGGTATTTTCCGCGCCGACAAGGTAGTACGGCAATACATTCCATATATACGGCTTAACACTTTACGCCGCGCCAAAAATAATAGTGGTGCGCCACCAACAGGACTTTCATAAATTAAACGCATCCATTTTTCAGCAACTACTACTTCCTGTTCATACTGCCCATTGTTATACACCCATATTTCATGCTTGTTTCTGCTTACTTTACGACCTGCTTTATGATTTGTTTTACGCTTCAACCGGAACCTTCTCTTTACCATCCGCATAATTTATATGTCCTTTCCATTACCAATACGCACTTCCCATTTAGGGCATTGATACATATCTATTTGGGCTTGGTTTTCAGGATACCGCCCACAATATAAATAACCAAAATATATTGACCCATAACTTAAACAGCGTTTATCAACCATAAGCGGACATTTAAGCTGTGTACAACAGGAATCTTGGCATATATCACAGTTATCTTCTGCTCCAAGCCAGCTTTCTTTGATACATACTAAATTCCGGTCGTTATGTAGTTTAGGTGGGTCTGTTAATTTTGACGAATACATAGCCTCATACTTCCTATCTGTCAAACTCCGCCACATAACTTTGTATACATGTCCCCATAACCGAAAAGGGCGTAGGTCACGGAATCTTGCCCTAGGTGCAAAAGCTCCTTTGTAAAGCGGGAACAACAAAAACATGGCCAATCCGCCAGTAAAGAAAAACAGCACAAACAACAGATATAAATATAACCGAATACTAACATGTTTAATAGCCATTACAAAACCTCCTTTCAACTAATTACTTAATCAGATATACACTCGCTTGTCAACCATTTTGAGAAATCTACCAGTCAAGCTGTAACACAACGAGAAGTTGTACATATACTGTGATTAGCAAAGGATTCACTTAATTAGGAGGTTTAACTAATGGGAGCATTTGAACTGCAAGATACAGCCAGATGCGGAGACTCCCTTGACCATAGGCGCCTAAGGGAAGAACGTATAATTGCCTTCAAGGTTTATGATAGTTGTAGACATCTACAAATCAACTTCTAACTACTAATCAACTGAAAAAATAAAAGTCGAAAGTGTTCGCTTCGGGATTTGCTAGTATCTTATGGATGATACTTTTAATGGCCATGTTTTTTGTCTTGATATCGCTATCTGATTTTAGCATTTCCAGCAACCCACGGATTTTATCCGTTATGAAACTTTCATCAACAACAAATTTCTTTTCTTCCTCCAAGGAGGCTTTTAAGTGTTCAATCTCCTTTGTAATGCTTTGCTTATTATCCCTGTATTCGTCCATTGTGTCTATACCCTGCAAGAAAGCCTGTTTTGCCCTGGCCAGGGCTTTTTCTAATTGGAGGATGGTATTTTCGGCATTGCTTTCTAATGATTCAGATTTTTCCTTACTAGAGGAAAATACTATATCTTGCAAGTGGACATTTGCCAAAAATTCAGATACAATTTTTTCTAAGACACTGACCTTGACAGTATGCTTATTTGTACAAGAAGCATTGCTATAGTTTCCACAACGGAAACGGTCTTTGCGGCCTTGATAACCTTTGAGATATACATAGGTCGTTCCGCATACAGGGCAACGGATTAGGCCGCAAAGCCAATGTGTGCATACCGCACTATCCCGTACTTTATATGCTTTCTTTCTTTTGCCTTCATTTATCATCTTTTGCACCCTCTCGAATGTGATTTCATCAATAATTGGCACATGGTCAGCTTTAGTGTAAACCGTATCACCGTCACAAGTCCACGACAAATAACCCTTGTAGACAGGATTAGTTAGTATACGGTGTATTCCGCGTCTGTCAAAAGGGTTCCCACGTTTGGCCTTGTATCCTTTCTCATTTAGAATTCTAGCCATAGCAAACATTGAATTTCCACTTATGTACTCATCAAATATCCAGCGAACAAGTTCGCATTCCTCTTGGTTGATAACTAATGGCTTCTTGCTTTCAACTCTATCGTATCCGATCGGCGCGCATGAAATATAAATTCCACGGGAAGCCTTTTCTTTCATACCACGTTTTACATTTTCGGAAAGTTCAATGGAGTATCGCTCATCCATTACAGCGTACAAGGCATTCATAAGAATATCCGTTTTATAGTCAACAGATGGTTGAGTAATGCTAATAACCTCTATGCCTTCCCGTTGTAACATATTGCGGTATACTATGCTTTCTTCATGGTTACGAGCAAAACGGGAAGTATTGTAAATCAAGATAGCTTCAAAGCGTTTCTTCTTTGCATCTGCAATCATTCTTTTGAATGCTGGCCGCTTTTCTGCTTTCCGACCTGAAATACCTTCATCTGAATATATTTCTGATAGTATGAGGTCGTTATTTTTTGCATAGTCTTTGATTAGCTTTAGTTGACTTTCAGGGCTGTATTCAGTTTGCATGTCTGTACTGACACGAATGTAAGCGGCGGCTGTTTTCATATTCCTATATTCCTTGTCTGGGTTAATCAATGAGTTTTCTCATTTCAACCCTTCTATCTTTATGATTTCTTTATTATCATTCCATGCAATCCATGCGGCATTTATTTCATCTTGGTGGAGTAAAGCCCAGGCTTCAACAAGCTTGTTCTGTTTTCGTGGAAGTTCCCCATCGGCACGATTGCTCTCAATATCATAAATGGCTTCAAAGTCTCCAAATTTGGCAAGGAAATGTGGCTCATGATTCCTATCACCAATTCTTTCATGTATGTATATCAATATGCCGTAAAACTGAGATATTAATGGCATATACATTTCCTCCTTGTCAGATTCTGATTTGAGATACAAATAATCGCTGATAATGGTTTCGACTTTATGCCTATTATCTGCATCCATTGGTTTGTAGTAGATTCCCCATTCATTTTTGGTACAAAAGTAGAGCATACCTTTTAGTTGGGCTTCGGAAGGTGGATACTCAAAATTAGAAATAGACCACTCATGCAACAATTCTATTGTAATGTCCAGTGCCTCCATCATTTCTTTAGTTGCTTTAATTTTATATTGAATCTTTTCCTTTTCTTTTGTAAGTTCTGCGTTTAAGCGTTCTTTGTCAGTCCAGTAGCTATATATATGTTCAATTAAATTTTTCGCTTTTTCATGCTCAAAATAGATTTCGTCTCTTGCTATTTCAGCACCTATTTTCATTTTTCTGAACCAAGTAGTCAGCTCCTTTAGTTTGTCTCGTGTTTTATGAGTCATTAAAATATCCTTTCTAATTTTTCTATGTACCCTGCCCATCCGGGCGCGGGTTCTTACCAATGGCTATCTTGATTAGCTCCTTATTTGTCTCTTTTACTAACTTATCTGCCTCATTTTTCGACCTCCAGCCGCTACTTCGTCACCATTTTCATCACTGTTTTCACTGGAAGCCATAGCCTCCATAATCCTTTTTAGTGCGATTACATTTTCTCTTCCTGTAATTCCTTGTTGTGCAAGAAATTCTTCTAATGTTTGAAAGTTTTTTTTATCTCCGTTCATTTTAGGATTACGGTCAATAGAATTACCTAAAATGTAATCGGAAGTAACATTAAATAATCTTGATAATTCGATTATTAAACCGTCTGTCAGTGGTATATTTCCATTTTCATACTTTGAAATAACAGAACGTTTCAAATGCAACATATTCGCTAATTCTTCTTGTGTAATTCCTTTCTCTTTCCTTAATTCTTTAATTTTGTTCATGAAACTCACCTCTAGTTTTCATTATAGTATGTTCTCTTGAAGAACAATAGCGTTGTTACTAATTAGAACGATTGGATGGTAATTCCCAAAAAAGGTTCTTGACAGTAACCTTAATACTATACTATAATGTTCCTATTGAGAACTTAAAGGGGTGACTAATGAGAACGTTTGCTGAAATAAGAGTTTTATCTGGCTTCAAATCTCAAGAAAATTTGGCAAAAGTATCTAATTGTACTCGTTCTGCTGTAGCCAAATGGGAGACAGGTCTTAGTTATCCATCTGCACAAAAATTAGTCAAGTTGGCAAGTGTTCTTGGAGTGACTGAAGGCGAGATAATAAAAGCTATAGTTGCTTCCAAACAGAACAATTGAACACTGGACAAATTCACAGTGACTAGCATTCAACATATAAATATCCATATCAACATTATAAAAAGAAGGTGGAACTATGAGCGCGATAATCGTTAAAATCATGGATGGCAAAAAAGAGCTAACATTCACATGTAACGCCCGACATCATGACGGCACTCTAATAGATTTTGACAATCCCGAAGACCGACGGCGTTTTGATGAAGCATACATAAGCGGTTTGGAATCTGTCGGATGGAAAGCAGAACCCGCTACAAGCCCTTAACTTATTTTGTCCCAAAAATGATGATAGTATCGCGAGATTCACTAATCATGGACAAGCTAATGAATTCGATAATATGTCTGGAGACTACCAATGAATCTATTTTCAACAAAAGTAAAACAAATCAAAATATTTCCCACAGCAGGCTATTCAACCACAGAAGACCAGATAAACGACTGGCTCAATACAAACACAGATAAAAAGATACTTGAAATAATCCCTGTAGCCATATCAGGTTCGGTTTATCCCTCTGTTATCATAGTTTATGAGAAATGCGATTCATATTTAACAGATTCATCTGATTTTTATTGTGGTCTCTAAAAGCGAGGTGCCTAAAATGTCAAAATCAAAAATAATGAAATCAGCCTGGACTAAATACCGTAACGGAATATGCCAAAGCTTCTCAGAAGCCCTAAAATCAGCATGGAAAAACGCTAAAATTGAGGCCAGTGCAAAAGCCCTACTAATCCGAACCGCCCCCATAAGTAGCCCAATGGCATTATCCAACTTAATCATTAAATTAGATAATGTGCGGCCGCAATCTACCCCGCCCAAAGCCTCATATACACCGGTTTATAAAACCGTAGAAAATAGGCCGCAACCCCGACGTAAAGAAGAGTCCATATGGGCAACGAATATCAACCAACCAAAAAGAATAGCCTCCACAGCTTCAAATATAGTGAAATTTCCCTAAAAATAGGACAAGCAACAGTACCAACCCTTCCCCATCCGGCGCGGGAAGCACTACCACAGTCACAAAACACCAACGCGACAATCTGCCTTTTTAGCAGATTCCCCGCCGCCCTACAAACCTGTATGCAAAGTATCGGCGGTGGCGCATGGTACGCTAAGTACAGGCATGGGGTGGAAAGCCTGCAACCTGCCTCTTCCCTTCATCCCCATGCCGTGCCAGGCCGACACCATGCGCCAAAAGCAATGTCAAGGTGCAGTCCCCCTTGACATTGCTTTAGCCGATACGTCCGGGAGAGCCGCCACTATGCAATAAATTGCAATAGCACTACCCTTAGCCGTTCAACTTCGGCGGCGCAAAGCCGCCGGGGAAGGGCGGCAACGCCGCAAAGTAAAGATATTACCCTTTATAAACAATTATTTTAGAGAGGATGGTTCAAATGCAACCATTTAAGCAAACTTATTTATTATTGTCCGCACAGACTTACAATATGACTGATGAGGATACAGGCGCGTTAATTGAGGGGGTTTCCCTTTGGTATCTCCCATCCGACAACCTTGACGCAGTGGAAGATGAAGCTTATGCCGCCCGCGGAGGAATTTCTCGCGGCATCAAGGTGGCAAAGGTATCTTTACCTCTTGATAAAAGAACTAAAATTGTTTCAGTTCCAGGCTTGTATGAATTCACATTGGAAATGACTTCTGTAGCTCAAAGGTTACAAGTGAGGGCAAAAGACATTGATTTCATTGGTACAGCAAAACTGGTACATGAAAAACCGAAGCAACACCAAGGCGGCTAACATATAAAAAGGCAGAGCGGTATAGTGGTAAAGGCAAAAAACCACTATACCGCATTGCCGTACCCATGGGGGCGCGTTGTGAAGTACATAAAACACCATACCAAGGCAATAGACACTAAAGAAGCACTTGAGCTGGATGGGGACGCTTCAGACCACGACATAGAAGAAGTCTTACTGGACTGGCTGGAAGGCCGTGTGGATTTCGGCTGGATAGAGATTAGCAGAAAAAATCAAGGGGTGAATAAGGCATGAAACAATTTTTGGGTAAAATAGTGGTTTCTTATTTGATGTTGCTTGCCTTGGTTACTCCTGTAATCAGTGTCCCTATTCATGCAGTTTTTTCAGTCGTAGAAGCTACTGACTGGATATCAATACTGCAACACAGTGAACCATTGGAAACGCCATTAGAATCTGTAGAACCGCTTTCTTTCGTTGATTATTATGTTGAACCAATTGATATATACGTAGGGGATTTTATACAACATATTTTAATGCCATTGAGCGAAGAATTTTTACCACCAGGAGCTAATAATAATGTCAATTTTTCTTTTTTCAGAGAAAGAAAAGAGTTTTTTGGTTATGTTTATGTGCAGAAATATATTAAGTTTGCAGAACTATATATGCCTGGGGTAGTCAGTCTTAATCAACATACTGTATACATCTTTTTTTCTGATGATTACAATATTTGGTATGTGCCTTATGCTCTTAGAAATAGAAGTCGATATGATGTTTCTCTGTTTTCCCCTCATTTAACTCGGGTTAGTAGAATTAATGCTGCTAGATATCATGCAGTTCCAGTACATTTTCCGGCATACATTACATATCACTTTTTTTATACACATCCAGATTTTTTGGGATGGGGACGTGGTTTGGATACGAGAATGTTTTTTGGAAGAATCACAGAAGTCAGGCGTTATCGTATATTGTTAACCCCAATTGAAACACCACCAGTAGATGCGCAGATTATCGAAACTTTAACAACACTCTTAATAGAGCATCTATACAACCAACTGATTAACAACGTCGAAGGTGATGTAATAGCCCATCAAGTAGCATATCAAGTTATACAGGGCTTTATAGGCCATTTAGACGTTTCAGAGATAAGAGACCAAACTTTTGAAAGGTTTTATGGAGAATTGCTTGTTGAAAACATAGAACAGCAAATCATCCAACGAATAGAAGAAATACAAATCACTGAGCCAATAATGCTTGATAATCCTAGAATTAACGAAATAGCAACCTTAATCACCGATACTTTGACAAGCGCGCATGTTCTTATTGACCATATAAACGAGCAAACAATTGAAACATGGCATGATGTTAATAGTGAATTTTATGTTGGTTCTGTAGAAACACAAATATTTCATCATATAGACAACCAACGTCTTTATGGCATAGCAGGAGATGTACTATTTCATGAGATTGTAGACCAATTTATCTACCTAATGGATAGCGATTTCTCTATTGACAACATTTCCGAACAACTAATCAACACTATCCTTGGGAATTTATATGTTGAAAACGTAGAAAAACAGGTCTTTGAGCATGTAGAGTATCAACTTCTTGAGGGTACATGGGATGAGTTACTTATTGGAGAAATTGTAAACCAGGTTATCCATTTGATAGAAGGTAACTTGTCCATTGAGTTGATAACTGAGCAAATAATTGAGGAATTAGTAGGAGATTTACGAATTGAGTTTTTAGAAAACCAAACAATCAACCACTTGGAATATCAATTTCTTACTGATACATTTGGCGATATATTTGTTGAACATATAGAAAATCAAATAGTTGAACATTTATCAGAGTTAGCTATAGAAGTTATGCTTGGTGACTTAAATATAGAGTATTTAGGGAACCAATTTATTGAAACCATACTAGAAAATCTGATTATTGAGTATGTGGAAAGGCAATATATTGATAATACAGAATTCCAGTTTATTGATACTGTATGGAGTCAACTAATTGAATATGTAGAAAATCAGTTTTTTGAGTTTGTGGAATATCACTTTCATGAACATTTCTATGAAACTACAGAAAATCACTTTCATGAAAATATATCAAACCATTTTCATGAGAATATATACAATTATTTTAGTGAATTTGTAACAAATAACTTCCATGAAAACATAGTAAACCATTTTAACGAGCATCATGAGCATTTTCATGAACACCACGAACACTTCCATGAACATCATGAGAATATTCATCATGAGGAACACTTTCATGAACATTTTCATGAGCATAACCATCATGAAGAACATTTTCATGAGAATATTACCAATTACCATATAACAGAGTATCATTTCCACGGTGGTTATCCAGGGGAAGACGGGGGGATAGATGAGCTTATGCTTTTGGCGATATTGCAAGCCTTAGAAGACCACCGAAGGGATATGCTTGATGAGATGGGTACCCGTGGTCAGGCTGTGGAAACCCGGCTGGATAGAATAGCAGATATCATGGAAGATGACTTTGAAGATTTAGGACTTCGTTTAGATTACTTAATCCTTCTTATACCAGAAACATTATTTGAGGCATTGCTTGATTTAATGGAGTTTCTCAACCTTTGGTTTGAGGGATTTGGAATACTTTTGTTCCTTTTATTAGTAGTGGCATTTATGGCTTTTGTTTTATGGCTCGCCATCCAGATATGGCGGGGCATTTGGTACCATATGATTCAGGTTTGGCTTTAATCGCACGCTTAATCATATGTCATGGTCTGATCAGCATGGCATTGGTGGCCGTTGTGGTACAAGCTTACCTGTTGACATAAATATTAGCTGAGGAAAGGAGGACATTTTATGAACATTTCCGATATTTTAGGCAATCTTGACCTTGTTACTCCAATGAGTAACTTTGTTGAGGCCGCGGGAACTCAAGTTACTGATTTGCTTCCCGTTGGTTTGATTCTTTTGTTTGTATTAGCGATTCCACGCATTGTACGCCGAATTGTGAATACATTCCTATAACATAGTTTTAGAAGGGAGGGGCGGCAGTTATGCGTCTGCGTATTTTTGTATTGTTAATGGGGCTAATTGTTGCCCTATCTCCTGTTTCGGTGTCTGCGGCGAATGGACGTACACTAACACAAGATGAATTATCACTTGTGGCTGGGGTTTTAGCCGCTGGTGGGGTGTTTTTTAGTAGTGTTGATGATTTGTATTTTATTATTGTAGGTTCTATAGATAATCCCAATTTTTCTCATGAAAGCATGGATATACTCTTAGATACAATTTCTGCTATTGCTTTAGATTCATCTCGTGCAATTTATAGTTCTTCTACAGGTTCATTCTATAGGTACATAAGGTGGACGTGGGAAGAGTTTGATATGATTTTGCGCTATTTTCGCAGTGTACTGAGTATGTTCCTGATGAATGGATGTGATATAACAGGGGTTTTTGAGATTTGTTGTTGTATTGGTTACAACGGAGTTTTAGTTTCTCTTGCGCAAGTAAATATAGTACTTTACCCGACATTGATTTATCAAAATTTAGCTTTTATCTCTAATAATGCTGAAACCAATGAATTTCATATGATATGGCTTGAAAATCCGTTAGATTACTTTGGTTCAAGTTCAAATGATATATTGTTTCCCTATGACGCAATTGAGCCAGACCCGCCCCCTGACAATGGCAATAACGGCAACAACGATACTGGCGGAAGTAGCTGGATATTAGATGACCTACTGGACGGTTTACGCGGTATTATCAGTTATTTGCTGGATGGTCTTGTTGGACTTTTCGTACCCAGTGAGGATTTTTGGGAATATCACTTTGATAGGATTTCAACTGAGATGATGGAGAAGTTCCCGTATTACAGATACATACAACTTATTGAAAACTTGCTGGATGTTTCGGATTCTCATGATGGTTTATTTGCTATTCCAGATATGCCGGACGGTGTACATGGTTTATATGCTAGATTACATTTGCTTGATATGATGCGCCGGATTTCTCCTTATTTGTCACCTTTTCGCGTTTTGATTACAGGTATGTATGCTATTTTTATTGCCCATTACAATTATCGTCAATTTTATTTTATGATTCGAGGAACCACATATGCTGGTATTGGTCAAACGATTGAAAATTCTCAACTAAGAGACTAGGTTGTGATGTTAGGATGATTGTAGAACTATTGGTAACTCCAATTTTTGAGTTGATAATTTTTATCATTAGCTTGATTCCTGATTTTACTCTTAATAATGATTCACTTTTTAATTTTGAAATAGCGTTGTTTATATCTTTTTTGGGCTATGGATTTTTTCTTTTTCCTTTCCAATTATTTATGGTTTTTATAGCTAATGTGGTCTTTTGGAAAGTATTTCAGTTGGCATGGGCAATAATTGAGTGGGCATATAGGAAAGTACCGGGGGTGAATTAATTGAGAAAATTTTTACAAAAATTTCCAAGACCTAGTTTACCCTTTTTCAAAGGGCGAAAAAAACCGTCTCCTAAGATTGAGCTGGAAAAATCGGAGGAACCATGTCGGCGTTTCGGCCTCCAAAGGTTCTTACCGACGCGGAAGCCTCGCAAGCCAAAAGAGTACCCCTATGGATTAAAACCGCTTTCAATATTTGATACTTTCCCACTATTCACCTTGCCGATTATACGCCTGTTGTTGTTCGGGTTGAGGCTGATGGGCTGGGTAGTGGTTGATATATTCCGGGCTGTTGCCCGGCGATATGATAGAAGAATTCATTTGTACGGTATTTGGTGTTATGTTGGTCTGCCTGGTGCAGGGAAAACAATGTCCTTGGTGCGCTATTTGGATGAGCAACGGCGGAAGTATGGCGATAAGATTCTAATTATCACCAATTTCTATTACGCCGGGCAAGACGCACATCTTAGCGGATACGAAATGATAGAAGACTTAACATACGACAGGCCAGTTATATTTGCATGGGATGAATTGCAGAACGAATTTAACAGCCGAGAGTATCGCGGCTTTCCGATAGGACTTGTACATGAGTTGACCCAAAACCGAAAAGGTCACGGTAAGCAGATTGTATATACCACACAGACATTCACTGCCGTTGATAAAAATTTCCGTAATCTTACCAGTAAAGTAATAGATTGCCGAACGCATTTGAGGCGGTTAACTGTATGCCGTCACTTTAAGCGTGAATTTTATGAAGCTCGTATAGAAAGCAAATCAATAGAGCGCAAAGTTCGCATCAAGCCTATGCGAAAGGAAAGGTTTCTCCAATCAGATTATCTGCGGAGTCGGTATGATTCTTTTCAACGTCTGGATTATCTGAAAGGATTAAACTATTCCGGTCTTGAGCCGGAAAACACCAGCATCGGTTCAAAATAGAGCGCGGGGGCTTGCGCGCGCGGGATAGTGCCAGCGGCACTCCCGCGCCGCGCCGCCGCGCATAACACAAAGGTAGTATACGGCCAGCCCAGAGAGAAAGGCCATAACGGGACGAGTATGTACATACGTCCCACGGAAAATTGGGGGTAAACACCCTTACAAGCCCATGGAACGGGTGTTTCATCCCGAAAAATTTTGGTGTCATATCATCATTTGACACCAAAATCTAATAGGAAGGTTTGACACTATGGCAATTTATATGAACACCAAGCGGACAGGATTTTTTGAAGAAATCGCATCGGACAAACAGAATGAATTTTTCAAGATTAAATCACATAAGTTTCTTCCTATGATAGACAATTTGTATTTTTCGTTATTCATTCAGAATGATGATAAAGAAAACGACCTAATAGAACCTTTGATAAAAAAATTGGACGAAAAAAAAGCTGAAGCCCTTAATCTACATGAGCCTGTGGAGTTCGGCCACGGACTTATGCTATCAATTAAGAGATACAGCTTTTATGGGTTCTGTCTGACGGAACCTGATTTGTATGACATTTTCATAATACGAACGCTCCCCAATGATAACACACCACGAATTATGGTGCAACTGCGAGCATTTGGATTATGGACACGGGGTGTAGAAACTATAATGCTAGAAGCTTTTGAAAGAGTAGAAAAACTTCTGGCTGGATACAAGTGTAAAATTGAAAATTCCCGTGAAAGTCGTATTGATTACTGTTTTCATACCAATTCCATTTCAAGTCCAAATAAGATTTTCAAAGAAACTGGCGGCATTATTAAGAATCTGCATACAAATCTGAAACATGCTACATCTCATTCCGAAGTAGAAAGTGTCGAAAAAGGCACAATTCTACATAAAGATTATATTTGTTTTGGTCGCAAGGATAGTAACAATGTCCGCGCTCGTGTTTATGACAAGGTAAAAGAAGTCTTGCAAATGGGCTACAAAGGTTTTTTCTTTCAATTATGGTATGACAATGGCTTGATTTCGTACTATGATAAATGGTGCTTTGAATACGCATTTCCATACAAAAATGTAGATTATCTAGCAAAAGCCCGTCTAGCATTTTATGTAGAGCATGTTAAGGATGGCAAGAAAACAAACGAGTATTTGGCCGCTCTTAATGATGTGAATACTACCTTGGAGGACTTCCAGCGTTTAGCAAACGGATACATGCCAAAGACAACTTCTGTAATCAATATCGAATATGAGACTAAACGCAAGTTTTACTACTACAGTGACGAGTTTATAGATAATTTGACCATTCTCCCGCTTGATATTTTAATTCCCTATCAATTGAAACGTCTTTTTAAGATTCTGCATAATCAGAGTATTTTCCTGAATTATCTTACTAGTAAGACATTATCTTTCCATAAGGGTGCGGATGGGGAAGGGCTACTCATATTTATGCCTTGGTGGAAACGCTTACGCGAAACCAAGTTAAGAGGTATTAAAGCCAATGTGGAATTACTCCGCGAATATTCATTTAAGATGAACAAGCATTCAGTTAGAAGACGCGCCATACACACGCTGGCTTCCTCAGCTGTTTATGACGATAGGCTTGATAGCAATTTTCTTGATGACTATACAGATTTTTTGGCCGATATTAGTGACAATGAGGACTACAGAGACGGACGGATATACTTTGTTGGTGAGCAAGGTGAGGTATTGGAAGACATATACGGCCACTACCTATCGGATTATGGCAGTATAAAGGCGAAAAAAGAAAAATATTTGAGGAATCGTAAGAAAACAAAGTAATAGACAAGTTAATAGATTAAATGTTACAATAGTGCCAGCACATAGCGATAGGCGGCACGAATTTGATCACGTTCTTGGGATTGCTTCTTGAAGGGAGGGTAGATGTTTACCTGTTTTCACCCCTAAAGGAGGTGATACCTTGACTATTTTTGAGGCCATTATGATGGTGTTTGCTGGTGGGTCATTCCTGGTGAACTGTGTCAGACTGGTATTAGATATAGTAAAAGACATGAAAAAATAGCCGACTCTTACGCTAAGGGTTCTCGGCTATTTTCATTTCTTTGAATTTTATTCCGATGCAATCCCGCCGTCTTTCGAGCGGTTGTGCGAGGGAAGCGTTGGTCGACGCTTCCCGTTTTTATTGTACTCACATTATACGATAGATATACCAGTTTGTAAATCAATCTATTTTTGTAGTAAGATATTACAATTTAGACACCAGTTGGCCTAACCACTGCTTCATTATACCTTCTCACTAAATCGCGAAATTCTCGCCGATGAGTACGACGTGCCTCAGGCCAAGGCATATCATAAATACTTATTACAGTGTTCATCTCAGTATCATCTTCTTCCTCTGGTGCTGTTTCCTCTAGTGCTATTGGCATGTCTTGCTCTACACTACAAACACTTTGGTATATAGTGTTTGTAGTTTCCATATTTTCGTGTAATACCTGAATGTTACTGCCTGGGAGCAATTGAGTCCCTACTAGTAATCCGATTATTACATATTCCTTCATGTTAATTTATCTCCTTTCTTGGTTTATCACATATTACAAAAAAGGCGACATTTCGTCACCTTTTTGTTTTATCAAGTTCAGCTGAGCCAGCTTCCATGTCTTCTTTCCCATTCGTTTTGAAGCCTGAGTTGCTCACGAAACCACTCAATAAAATAATCATGATTTTCTGCTATACTTCTTTCTACAATGTCGTCCAGTTGAGACATGGGCATCGTTAAGGGCATACTAGGATTTCGAAATGCAAACATAAAAGTATATCCAAACACCTCATTAAATCTAATACTAAGATCTATCATGCGTCTTGAATCTCGCCATTG
>Ga0123355_10003572_pt1 | contig 22369 bp, 9 predicted proteins | sample TergutEmb28metaG_3_FD_89872 | JGI IMG/M metagenome (GOLD analysis project Ga0123355, IMG submission 89872) | Embiratermes neotenicus P1 segment gut microbial communities from Petit-Saut dam, French Guiana - Emb289 P1 | ecosystem: Host-associated > Arthropoda: Insects > Digestive system > Gut ... | reverse complement strand
TTGCGCTAACCACGTGACACCCCTCTATCCGCAAAAGTTGGCACTAACTTCGCCTACCGGCGGCGGCCGCTCTGTCGGCATGGTTCGCTCGCGGACTAAAGCCACGGAGTTTAGTTTAGTAGTAACTATACTAGCAGTACGGTGTGAATATATATACTTACTCCATGGAGCAGAGTCTTTCTTGAGAAGCTAACTGGTTCTGCAGCTAGTCAAGAAATTCCCCGTACTTTATGGAACCCGATAGTTCATCACCGTATTCACAAGTGCCCGCCATCTGTCCCTATCCTGAGCCAACTCCATCCAGTCTCCACCCCTTCCCACTTCCCGAAGATCCATCTTAATATTATCCTCTCATCTACGTCTGGGTCTCCCCAATGGTCTCTTTCCCTCAATATATATATGGGTCCGACTATAACTTCGAAATGGCACACTCTTAACAAATGCGGCCATAAAAATATTTGTGCAATATATATTTTTATTGAAGTTTATGCACACGAGTAACTTATTTAAGATTCTGATGAAACAGAGAACGTGCGTATTACGTAACACTAAGGGCCATTAGAATATTTGAATCCTGAATCCTTCTCAGGTGGTCATACCACTTAACATACTGGAGGGGTCACACTTTTTGTTACTGTTCATAATGTACACATATTACATAATGTTACTACTATTACGGTCAGCTATTATATTTCTTCGCAGACGTGTCTAAGTTGATATTCGTAAAATTGTTGGTAATAAATAACCTCAAATTTTGACTCCGCTTAAATTTTTCTATGATTTCTGATCTAAACAAACGTTTCGTGCACAGTTTTTGGGCATATTTATCGTCTATTAAATGCTGATTGCATATTTTACTTTACGTAGTTATGCATAACTTAATCGCATGAAGAAGTAAGACAGATTACCATTATTAACGATTACTATCGAAGGCAACCAAGGTAACCAAAGTAGGCATTCATATAAGGTAAAGGTAAAAGTAAAGCAGTCCCGTTATAGGTCCGGAGGGGCCCAGAGGGTTCTAGGAAGTTAAGGTTCCCAGATTTCGTGACAACGGCACACAGGATGGTGGTAGGTTGTCAGGGTTACGCACCGGCCGCCTTTACCCCCAGGAAATACTCCTGGTACTTATTTCTGTTAGAGGCTAAGTCGACCCCAGGGCTATAGTACGATCCACTGACACCAGCTGGGATCTAACCAGCGACCTTCCGATTTGTGGCACAGCACCTTAACCACTGTGCTACCGCGGTCCCATTCATGTAAGGGAGCCGTTAATTTTGTCCCATTTTACACAAGCGTAATTTTTTTTCCGACAGAGTTTAGTGACCCCCTCAAAATGTTACGAATATCCGACCAGAGACGCTGCATTGTATTACATAAGGGTGGGAGGACGGGCATGAGAGAGCTGATGGTCCGTCTTAGCGGCTACGCAAACGCGCCTAAAATGTATGGGGTTGGGGTGAAAAGCAAATCTGACCCAACACGAGAAAAAAATTGATTGCCCCTGTTTCATTTCTTTCTCCGGCTAACACACTATCTCTGAAGTTCGCCTGCTCATTTCATTATTTTCCACAGTAATACAAGAGAACCGCCAGTTTGGTTTGTTCCCGGTCGATCATTTGTAAGACAAACTTTAAATAATGCACGAATGCAGTGGCTGGGGATTGCAAATCCTTCTTCAAGTGCGTAAAAATCTTCTCCAGCCGGGACTTTGGATCAGCTTTCAGAAGCGGAACTTTCCTCGATATAAACAAACACCAAACGGTATATTTCCTCCCCACACTCCGTGGATCAATGCAACAAACTCAGAACGGAGTACTTATTCAGGACCTAATCGCCGCCTTAGCTCATCACGAACTGCCCGCATTTTATGGATTCCTTTAACATTCATTTTAATATTATCATGCATTTATTCGTAGGTTTCTTATCCCCCCCCCCCCAACTAAAATACTGTATTCACTTGTCATTTCTCCCTTGTCCACCCATGCTACAACAAACAACTGCAGTTTAATGTCTCATCATAAGTAGTTCCGTCAAGATAGGCCTACACCGTAACGGTAAATGTCAGGCCAGTTAGGAACAAAGATATGCGTATCAGAATGGTCCGTCAGATTACTGATTGTTACGTGGACCACCTTCAACCTGCATTTGGACAGCATAAGCCATAGTCACTCGGGAAGTCAGTATACTAAGAAACAAACTTACCTTATCAATTGAAGTCCCTCTGAAATGGGCCACGAACTCGTAAGCTACTTTGTTCACGAAAGTTCCTTTCCTTCAGTCCCTGCTGCTTCTGACAGCGACCTGAGACACACGTGTCCTGCCTACTTAGACAAATTGCGCTACACTACACTCCGGTTGATGCAGCACTGTTGCAAACTGTTTTAGACTTGGGGGCATTACTTGACACATGTGCTGTACAGCGCATAACTTTCGTTGTCCTTACCAAACACTGTCGGTTTTGTGTAGTGTTTATGAATAATCCATTTCACATGCTAACACTATATATTCCACTAAAAGTAATCGGTAATTAAGAGTACCAGATTCTAATTCAAAAATGGCAGCCCACGTAGTAGCCTGATCCTCAAAACGAAGAGTTTAATACTATCACTGGAACTAAAACCACCTTCTCTGCTCACTCACAGCAACACTGTAAATAGTTCCGAGCTTATTTTGTGGCCGATTCGATTGCGGAGCGGTTCAAACACCATCTAGAGCAGAATATCAGGCACGGAACGAAACACGCGATATACAATAAACCACTAGCCACCGAGTAAGCCCTGACAGGTGCCACAGACGAGTGTATGAAAAAGTTACGACGCAAGTAGGGTCTTGAAACTGCAGTATGGCACAATTTCGCCTCCAAAGTATTTACATTACTTTGTAAACACAACGTCCACTGTAGCTTCAGCGACTGCGGCGCATTACGCATTTACGCAATTTTATTTCGTCTTCATTAAAACAGTAACTAATGATCAATCTTCCACATACCAAGTCACGTTGTTTGACTAATATTCCGACGCGCTGCGGCGTTCGTTGTCGCCATCTTCATGTTGTACCTTTTCAACTATTAACTTCCCAACGCAACAACTGGTTTTCAGACCTATGTCCGAGCACGTGTTGCACAAATTCAGTTTTCACTCGCAGTATGCCATTTCTAAAGCTTTATGGTGGTCGCCTCGACTATTGGTCGTTAAAATTACGTTAACTCATCACTTAAAACACGTGGTTTGAAGTATTATGAATTTACCACGATTCTTGTTTCTTTTGTTGAGGTGCATCATCCCCGTTATGGTGGTTCAATAACAAAGAATTTTTGTGTATTACACATAGTCAAACACAACTATATTTCACCTAGTAGTACAGTAGGTATACAACTACATGTTTCGGCCCTATATGCGGGCCATCTTCAGGTTGTGATTTAACTTACAGAGCACCTATACAAGATGTGTGGGGTGTTCAAAGAACACCCCACACATCTTGTATAGCTGCTAACATGTAGTTGTATAACTACTGTACTACTAGGTGAAATATAGTTGTGTTCGACTGTATGTGTAATACACAAAAATTCTTTGTTATTACCACGATTCGTATCGTAGTTCCTCTGTTGTGGCACTGCGCACCACAGTGGTTTAAATGATAAAATACATAAAATATTCAAATGCTGTTTTTACAACCTGTCTACGTGTCCAGCTAATGACAATTTAATATGACACGTATTTATGAGGCCCCACCCCCGGTAGAACTGGGCACCGCGGCTCATTCCCGGGGGTAAGGCGGCCAGGGCGTGGCGATGACCACCTTCCCCCATCTAGCAAAAGGGTTAATGAGTACTCCCCCTCTGTGCCTGCAGGACATGTTACGGGAGAACTTTACAATTACACGTATTTAATGATTACAATGTAAATTGGTACCACAAAGCCTGGTTTATACTACAGGAAACCAAAACTTTACAACGCTTCCAGCGCTCCATCGGCAGAAAATGGTGAGCTAGTAATTCCTGGCGTTTTCAGGCGGTCTATATATTTCTTCGGTGTTCGATACACAGGACATAGCTAATCACTACAAGCACATCAGTTGACTAAGACCTTCATAGTAGTAAATATCATTCCTAGCTCGCGTGTTTGCTTCGTTTTTTGAGGATAAAATGTGTACAGCCAATGCTTGCTGCCCATCAAAATAACGTTGGACTTCGCCCTTCTTACCCAGATTTATCCCCTCCCCAATCCCGTATCTCCTATTTCCACAAACAGGGCTCTGTGATACCGAATTATAGAGACATAACTCTTCCAGGCAGTGTTGAAACATGGCTCTTACAGTTGGTCGGTGCCCAAGAGGAATGCTTTGCAGGCTCCTTTCCCTTGCGTGCCAAAATCATGAACAAAATATTCACACGTACCACTAGGTCCTGAATAAGTTAATAACATACCGTTAGTGCTTTTCTACTTTAATTTTATAAATGCTGCGTAAATATATCTTTTTTACGTTTGCAAGCAATTTCAGCAATGCGATTCGCATATTTAAAATTGCATTACAACAAACGGTAACTCCCAAATAACTTCGCGTATAGCCAGACCCACCGCGTGCTAGCGGTACACGGTACCACCCACCGGTTGAAATACACCGTTCTCGGAATGACTGGAAACTTGGCAGCAGCTAGTTTTCTCCGGGGTTTACTAATTACGTCCCACAGTCAATTTTCAGGCAATAAGATTTGTGTAACAGGCTGCTGAGGATAAACAAAACGACTCTAGTGTCGAATCGGGCCCAAGGGTACCTTGGTTCGATGTCTGTCTACGTCGCTGCCAAATGGGTCAAATTCAGCAACAGCTGACCAAAATTCAAAGCCTTCGACTCCCAAAATACGTTATTCCACATTACATAACAAATTAATTTTCTGTACATAATATCAGTATACGCTCAGTTATGCAGAATGCAGGACGAATTCAGCGTGAGGATTGATAATAGTACCTTCGAGAGGACGGAAGAGTTTAAATATTTGGGAACAACTTTAACAAATCAAAATTCTATTGCGGAAAAAATTAAGAGCAGATTGATGTCAGGAGGTGCTTGCTATCATTCGGTGCAGAATCTCTTGTTTTCCAGGTTGCTATCCAAAAATTTAAAGATTAAGACATATAGAGCTATAATTTTGCCTGTTTTGTATGGGTGTGAAACTTGGTCGTTGACATTGCGGGAGGAAAGGAAGCTAAGGGTGTTTGAGAATATGGTGTTGAGGAGAATATTTGGACCTAGGAAGGACGAGGTAACGGGGGAATGGAGGAGACTGCGTAACGAAGAGCTTAATGATTTGTACTCCTCATCCAATATTGTGCGGGTGATAAAATCGAGGATGAGATGGGCTGGGCATGTGGCACGTATGGGTGAGGAGAGGGGGATGCATAGGGTCTTGGTGGGGAAACCGGAGGGAAAGAGACCACTGTGGAGACCTAGGCGTAGATGGGTGGATAGATAATATTAGGATGGATCTCCAGGAGGTGGGATGCGGGTATATGGACTGGATTGGGCTGGCCCAGGATAGAGACAGGTGGCGGTCGCTTGTGAGTGCGGTAACGAACCTTCGGGTTCCGTGAAATGCGGGGAATTTGACTAGCTGCACACCAGTTAGCTTCTCAAGAAGGACTCTGCACCATGGATAAGTATATGCTCAGTTATGTAAAATTAACAACGCCAACACATTTGCAGTACGAGATCTCTTCGGATCACAAACATCCAGACAGATATTTGTATACATAATCCATACATGAGATAAATAAGTACGAACTTGTACCTGGAACAGCTATTAGATAGTTTTAATAGCACAGCATTTTAAAGCGTTTCAATTTTATGCCTTATAGAATTTTAGATTTTAATCATTCCAACGCGAGGGCGACGTTTGTATTCCTTTGATCTGAAAGAGTCCCTGAGGATGGCACCCCGGTGCCGAAACATGTAGGAGAAAAATACTTGTCACAAATTGTATTTTATTAACTACATGTGTTGGTTGATGTATTAACACAGAACGTTGTTAGTAGCAGCGGTTTGAAAAGGTACTTTGTACACGAACTCTGGTAATGATTTTGTTAATTATTTTTAAGGATACAATTTAATTTGTCACGTGAATTGATTACGGGGCATAAAGTACTGTGTGAACCAATTAAAAACTTAATATTTCATGATAAATAAATAATTTTTATATCAATTTATATTACGCTAACTTTTGATTCACAAAATTTGAAGTCCATTATTTACGTGGTGTTGTCAAACTCATCTCAGGCGACCCAGCTCTGTTTGTTGCATTGCTGTGTAGCTTTGAAACTTATTAATATATATATATATATATATATATATATAATAGCTGCTAATACGTGATACTCTGCAAGTTATTAACGACTGCATAAAATGGTGCCATGTGCGTACAGCGTGCGATCGTGCGGTTTGACATGTAATCTACCATCTTGAATGCCCCCCCCCCCGTCAATTTGAATAAAACGTTTGCAGTGCGTGTTCATGACCAAACAAAAATGCGAGTTATGTACGTCACGTTTATAAGTATATATATATATATATATATATATATATACGTTCACGTATCTATTTATTCTTATATATTATGTAATAAACTATGAACACCTTGGGCACAGTTGTTAGCAGATGAATACAAAGTTAAAGCACACGTAGTTTTTTACACTTTGGACACAAAGGAAAGGTGAGCACTGCAACACAAAGAGTAAATACATTCAAAATTGTGACATATGGATGTTAAGATTGTGTTTAATTAGGAATCTATATACCACTAGTACATTTATTTTATGGCAAGACTGGCAATGTAACATTAACGCGCTTTCGTGGGACTAATATTTCAGTGGAAAATCATTAAGTATCACATATTCTGAGTGTGTTTTTGTACCTTAGTTAACCGGCATGAAATCAGCATGCGCCATATTATTGTCATCCGTGGCTTGTCCGGCTCTACAATATTTTTCCGCATTACGGTGCGATTTTTGGAAGAAAAAAAATTATTGAACAAAACATGTGTTTTGATTTTCCCTACAACTTCTGTATTACAAATTTCACATTCGAAGAACTGAGCGAGATATGATCCAAAATGTGTATTGATCTCCATGTAAAATACCAGTCATATTTGTCCGATTTTAATTAAACTTTAAATTTCTAGACATATTTTCCAAAAATACACAAATATAAATTTTCATGAAAATCCGTCCAATAGGAGTCGAGTTGTTCCATGCAGAGAGACATGAAGAATGCAATAGTCACTTTTCGCAATTTTGCGAACCCGCAAAAAAATTAAACCTATATTAATTAAACTTGTTTTATTTTAAAATTTCAATCCGTTTATTTTTTGTTGTTAATATGAACATAATTATTATTATATAGCTCGTTTTGGGCTGAAGAAAGGTCTCGGAGTGCATAAAGGAACATTCTTCAAAGCGTGTCTCCTGTTTCTAGTGGATTAAAAAAAAAAGTTTTGAAGTATGAAGAAACCCTCAGTATTTAGTATCAAAGAAGGCAGAATGGTTGGAGCAAGAAATTGCACATTAAAGTTACTACCATAACATATGAAAGAGATTACGAAGTACCATGCACTGCAGGTATACGTGTTCGTCAAAAAAGTCGAAAACGTAAGACATTGGGTGGTTTCTTTGTGTCTGTGTGTGTGATGTCCCTCGCTGCACTGCGGATTCGCTTTCTTGTCTGTTTGAGAGGATTGGTTGTGTCTCTGTAGGATACACACGAAGCAGACATCTTGGGACGTAGCTGATACTTTTTCTTGACTGCGGGACGCAACTCGTACGTCCCCAGTTTCCTAATCCTGATATCGCGGGTAGAGGGGAGCGGCAAGGTCCAACCAGTGTACCACACCGTCTACACATCACCTGCACGCTGAATTAAAACTAACATCACTGTATCAAGCAACACTCCGCACGGACTAAACGATATTAACTCCCAAGAGTTTAATCATCACCCACTTCTAGCATTATTTCTTACTTACATAATTTTAACTTAAATTATACTTAATTTTTATGGAGTAACGGCGACACAGCTAACCACATTTGTACCTTTGTGTTCTCGTAATATCACCCCGAAGATGGCCGCAATAGCGGCCGAAACATGTTGGTAAGAACACTGTGTATAAAATACAATATAAACATTGAAATGCATTTTGTTGGTTATTTATATGTTACGGGTCACTCAGGACATTACTTCCCATTGAAATGGTTTAACAAAACACAGACACAGACAGGCTATTCATCTGAAACACTCACAGTATCAGACGTAGACGTAGACGTGCTGTTCGATAAATGGATCAGTTCTACAGCCAACATGACCATAGACGGGAAAGTTCACCCAAGAATATGAAGGCCCAAAGGCGGATTAGAAGTATAGCTCTACTCTTTCTTAAACATCGGCGCTAGATGGAGGTGGATGGCCAACGCCATGCCCCGATACCAATTTACAAGTGGCTGAGTGCGCCCCAGGGCCGTTCTGGACGGGAGCGGTAAATCTCGCCCTCCCGGGATTCGAACCCCGGAGGCTCGTATCGAGTCGCTACACCGACTACGCTATGCCAGCACACATGACCATTCCTTACAGATATATGGGCGTCGATTGATTCAAAGGTATACCAAAGTTTCGCTTTTTTTGATGACTGTGAAATTTGTCAATTTGATTCATATCTGCTATCATTAACATATAAGGTTTTTGTGCATTGTTTTACAGAATGCGGGCATACGTTAGTCACTGGCGAAATACAAATTGTACACAAAATGAAACATGACATCAAACACTGCTTTGAATGTTACCTAACACCCAGAAAACTCTCCATTATGTAAACTACGTGTTCATTTTACCACGTTGGGAGCATTACTGGAAGCACACTGTTCAGTTCCACGTTTAAACAAGACAGGCAATGTACGCATAAACGTAACATTGAGGCGCGTTCGCGTAACCACTGTTGCTGTGGAAAAGCAATGCGTATTACATATCCCGAATATGTGACTGTGGACTTAGCCAGCATGCAAAGTGCATGCGCCATTATCTTCTACGCCCTGTCTGGCTCTACCATATTTTTCCACATTCTCTCATAAACGGCACGATTTTCAGAAACACGTTATTGAATATAACATGTTTTGTCTACAAACTTCGAAATATTTCTCATTCTAACAAGAATTAAGCGAGATATCATAAACGTGCATAGTTTTTCATGTGAAATGCCAGTCATTGTTGTCAGATTGAAGTAAAACTTGTATTTTCTAGACAGATTTTCGAAAAATACTCAAAGTATCAAATTCCAAGAAAATCCGTCCAGTGGGAGCCGAGTTGTTCCATGCGGACGGATAGAAGACATGAAGCTAGTAGTAGTAAGTAGTAGTAGTAGTAGTAGTAGTAGTAGTAGTAGTAGTAGTAATAGTAAGTCACTTTTCGCAATTTTGAGAACGAGTCTGAAAGTGGTCAGAAAGTACATACCAATACCAGGATCTTATGAGAGTCGCAGTAACCAATTGGGGTCAGTTACAAAGAGGTGAGGGTAAAACTGTCCCTGTGCAAACTAGGAAGGCATATGAAGATGTCGAGGAAAAGCTTCATGCATTCTTAATCTCCTCACTACAATTGAATTGTCAGCTTCACGTCCCAGATGCTTTAACACAGTACCCATCGATCACGAGGCTGAATGCGCCCCACGAAACAGTTCTGTATAGTGGATATCTGTGTATGGTTTTCGTTTCACACAAACACACATCCCTGATGGCTTCATTTTTCCACACTAACAGCTCGTTTAACACAGCAGCAGGTTATGTGCACGAAATCTAGAAAATCGCTGCCACAAGAAATGTCTATATACAGATGTGTGATTAAACGACACACCACCTTGAAACTGTCAAAGACACACATCTGCTTCGATCTGCTTCTCTCTTAATTTGAGTGTTGAGGAAAAGTCTGCCTAATTACTGGATTCTGGTTATGTTCCATATAAATTCAATAAAAAACAATATGTTCTCTTTAAAAAAATGGGATGGTATATTTACCATATATATTTATAAACAAACTACAATACAAAATGTACACGTTATTATTTAACTATAATATTTATATATGAATTATGATACATGGGTTGTTTTACAAAATGCCATTAAGGGAAACTCTTTTTTACACTGTAACTGGCAGTTATGAGCGGCCTTTATCACTCCTTTCCCCTTTCCGCATATACGGGTGCGGACAGTCGATCGGTGGACAGTGGATGCTGGCGTTACTGTGCACGGAGCAAGCACGGCGATCTGAAGAAGGCGCGATGCATTTAGGCCTAGGCTTGGTGTAAGAGCGAGATTTTGTGTTCTGGCATGTCAGTAGTTGATCGTGGTTTGGTTTGGGGCTACAGTGCGTGGTAGTAGCAGTTCTGGTTTGATGTTGGATGACGAAATTATATATATATATATCAAAGCTCCTTTCTCCCTTAGATCGTCTTGCCTCCTCCATGAACAATCACGCCTGCTCGCCGCTCTGCGCCGATCAGCTGTCCGCACCCATTTGTGTGCAACGGCTAAAGTAGAAATAAAGGCTGCTCATGGCTACCGTTACAACACTATTTTATCTTATATGCAAAAATATTGCTAATTTGTTTCATAAATTATCTTCTTACTTGTAAAATCTTTTTATCGTGAGGTTGTACAAAATATTAACATAACAAAAGCACAGAAGGTATTTCTCTTTAACAAAGCATACAATCAAAATAAAAAAAAAACAAAATTATAGAAATGGAATAATAAATAGGCCGTAACTATTACACTACAACTACAAAATGTGCTTGTGGCATGGAGGATACTGAAACTGACTTAGAAATCAATGGGGGGGTGGGGGCATGGCTGTTATGGGGATTTGAGCCTACGGCTGCCAGGCTTGACATCACAACCTGTCAATGAAAAAAGTGCCTTCACAATTCAGGTGAAACGTTGTGTGATGAAACATCAGACACTTATCTTTGACAAGTTAACTAGTGGATACTCTAACAAGCCCTGTTAGAGCAACCTACTTATGGTATAGATCATTTACAGCAGCCTGAATTGATTGCACACTTATAGAAAAAGAACGGAAGCTTTGAGTGAATACACAAGTACTTAAATGTCACCACAAAAAATGTATGGAAATGTGTTATGTGGTGTTTCCTTCCACATCATCAAAGACTGTGAACACTGATTACAATATCTGCAATCAATCTGAGGTTGCAGCCATCCTGAGCCACACCACACAACACACTGGCAGGAAAAGGGGTGCTGGAGGAAACAAGGTGACTATGTGGGCCTGTAAGTTTGCAGCAAATCAGTGGAAATACTAAACACAATGTCTTATACCTCACCAAATATAAGGTTATATGTATGTATATATATTTAATATAATATAACAATAAAAACAAAAAAGAATATAATATACAAAAGGTGAGCAAAAGGGTTATCATAACCCATTTAACATGGCTGCAAACTCAAGTGAAATTCCACCCCATCCCCTGGCCAAACTGCACAGCTCTCTTCCAAAACACTACCTGATGATGTAACTACAAACACAGCAGCTAATCTTCCACAAGGTGGTGGAAAGCCATAACTGCACACACAGTTGTACAACCCATGTTTTGAGGAACACACAGCAAGAATCCTATACACTCCAATGAGACAGCACTTGAGTGCTCAGAACATACAAATACATCTTATAATTGAACTTCCATTAGCGAAAGCACATATAAGGAGACAGGACCTATAAATGTGTGTGTGTATATATATAATATAATATATTATATATATATACATCACATCTGTCATCATTATAAAAAATTATCTCCCACACAACAGTACCCATAAAATGATTGTGTACGGTTACAAGAATTGTTATTTGTGCTTTTATCTGCCTACCTCTCTATCTTACAAGTGACTATACTGAATGTATATTTAAAGGTTGTACATAAGCGTATAATGACCCACCAATGCATTAAAAAACTGATGATGCTTCGGTTGGGATTCAGAAAAGGGACATCTCCTCACACAGTTTACAAAATTAAAACTGAGAAATACCAAGGACCCAAACACCACTACTGGAATCATTCTTGAAAGTCTTAAAAGGGGTACTACTAAGAGTAAAAGACATATCAATGTGTGTGGCTCCAATTGTGTATCTTAAAATGCACTAATATTTTTTAGAACTTTTTTCCTCTTGTCCTAATGAAATTTTGTGGACTAAGTTGAAAATTACGAATAATGAAGCCAACTGTGTATCTTAGCAAGTACAATCTGATACTGCAGCAACAATGAAGATGCCATACTTAAAAGCCTTATACAAAAGTTCCATAACTGGCTCCATATTTGCCCTCTAGAACAATTTTTTTTTTAAAGTTTCATACTAATGTTAAGATTTTATTAAGTGTAATACAGAGTTAAATGAAAGTCAAGAAATCTAGGGTAATCACGTATTAATCTCCTATCCCTAATTTAAACAAATTTCTCACATTATTATGCTAAGCAGTGTTAAGAGACGATTTGTTAATTTTTAAAAATGACTGGTAGGTCATTTCAAAATCTGTTTTTCTACACCATAAATTTCATACTTTATACACCTCAATTACTGGAAACACACAGATTACATGGGGGAGATGAGAGTCCAACTGTGCTTTCTTGATTTTGTACATACCTCAAAGCATTTTTATCATTTCAGTTTTCATAGTCTAATTAAGTACAAACGTTTGATTTATTTTTTTTTAATATTATACCGAATTTCAGACTCTAGTCTTCTGGGTTACAATCACTGCATCCTGGCAACCGGTCATAATGTTTCAGTGCAATCTGCTACCTCCATCCTCAATTACACCCTGAAAACGAGGGCAGAAGGTTCCTCCTATAGTTACCACCCATCACATTATACAGTGCCATAACCCAGATGACAATCAAAATTTTCACAGCTGTGAAAACTTCAAATTTTGTATTTTATTATAATGGTTACAACAAGTAAATTTAAAAGCATGTTAAATTCTGTGCACATGTTAAATTCCATGCACTGTCAAAGAAAATACAAATATGATGAATTTGACAATAATATTGACAAAAAGAATGAACTGCGTGATATGTGAGGGTAGTTCCCGATAAGTATAGCTTTGATGATCCAGTGCAATGAACTGAATTTCAGTTAGGCCCTACTGAAGGGTTATACAGTTAAGACATCAGCCACCATGAGATAAATGGTGAATGAACACAAACATGCGGGTGGGGTAATTCCCAGTATTGTATGTAGCAACACAAGCACCTACAGGTCAGTTTTCAGAAAAACGCAAGTTTGGTCACCAGAGTTCAGTAATCACAGCCTGATATAGTTTTCCCTGGAGTCAGCAATAATGAGGTTAATGATTTTTGTGGCCCTGTGCAATTTCCCTCAACCATATTTGTACGAAAGACCCACGCAACGGATCCCTAGGCACTATTGAGTGGTAGAAATTGCCTGTTGTGGAACTAGGCTCAACATATGATAATAACATACAATGACACAATCATTGTACAAGAGATCAAACCTTACTGAGTACACAAGTAGGGCCCATCACGGATGTCAGATTACAGTATATAAATGGAAACATCCAAGATCATGCACACCTTGCAATGCATTACAAGTGATGTCAGGCAGACAACTTTGGGCACTGCAATAACAGTAAGTGATCTGTCACTTACAACAGTGGACACCTGACCTTTATGTGACTGTAACTGTCACAATGGTCATTTTAAATTTCCTCCTTTCAAAAATTTTAAAACCTCAAACAAATATGTGAAAAACGTCAATGACTCAGAAGTGTTATGTGTATACTAAATTTGAAGATATGAACAGAATAAGAATATGATTAAAACAAAGTTACAAGAAGCACTATTAACAGTATGTGACCACTACTGATTCTGACTGCAAGGACAAAACTGAAAATGACTAAAGTGACCACGACTACAATCAACTCATCACCACGTATCTCACATTGTACAGTGCCCTACTAGCACCAATAGCTCAGTTCACTCTCAGTTGTTTTAACAGTTGATCAGACTGGCAAAACTTGTATCAACCCAGTCATTGTTCACACCAATATCAGATAGCATGTCAGACACATCAGGGGTGCATGAGAATTCGAAGTGGGATCCCGAGCTGGAACTGGCTGTATCGAATGAGTCCAGATCTGTGGTGAGTGTGTCAAGATCCACTTTGAAGTCGGACGGGATCTGGAGGAGATCAGTAAGGGAATCTAAATCTGCAAGGCTTGGATTCTCTCCTGGCCGTGATGAACCAGTGGCAGCCGTCTCAGACTCACACTCAATTGGTTCTTCCTTGATGGTCACGCTGTCATAATCCATGGGCTCAATCTTGATGGATTTTACACTGGCATCAGGATCAAGCCTGTTTAAATTGAATGGTTGACTGCCATAGTCTCTTGCTAAGCGATTCTGAACAGATGTTGTAGTGGTGGTTGTGGTGGTAGTTGCAGTTAGGCCAGAGGGGCAAGTGACTGTTGCTGGATTAAACTTCACATCAAGGAGCATGGACGTGTCATCATAAAAGGATGCACTTTCTGGAGAATCAGGAGTATCGCAGGAGGGACTGGACGGCACCTTGGCAGTTGCAGTGGGAGGAGGCGGAGCATACTGTTGGTGAGTTGGAGAAGTCTGTCGGTTACTTCGGATACTGTCTTTGAACTTACGGTCAATGGTGAGGCGTACTTTCAGCCTACTGTGATTCACTGAACTCAGTGTATTGGTAACACGTGCACGAGCAGACCCTCCTGAATGGATCAGTGACTGCTGTTGAGTTTGTGATACACTTCTGTCCTTGTTTGCTGCGCTTAGAGTCTGAGGATGGTGGTTATTATTGGTATCATTCCGCTGTAGGTGATGATTTGGTGTGGACTTCCTTGCTTTCTTAGCCACAGGAGCAGACACTTTGGGGACTGGTTTGACAGCTTTCTTCCTAGGTCTGTATTTGTAATCTGGATACTCCTGCATGTGCAACTGTCTCAGACGCTCTGCCTCATCAATGAAGGGTTGTCGCTCCTCTTCTGACAGCATCTTCCACCGACGTCCCAACCGCTTGGATATCTCTGCATTGTGCATATCTGGCTGCTGTTCGCAGATCTTGCGCCGCTCTATCTGGGACCAAACCATAAAGGCGTTCATTGGTCGTTTGATGTGATTGGGATTATTCTTCTTGGTCTGAAAAGACAGAAATTGGCCAAATATTACAATCTGAGCAGTAAGAGAGAAAAAAATAAATTACACAATCCAACAGATCATGTGTGAAACAGTTCCGAAGAGTTTCTTGATGCACCATTGCTCTCCTGAAGCCTATACATATAGAAACAAATATGCACACAAAATGTTCACCTGACAACATGCTTAATCACTTCCTTACAGACACTGCAAAATTTCTGGCCTGCTAAATAATACACTCGACAGTAAGGTAGGTTAAATTTATATTTAACAACCTGATAGGGGAGTGGAACCCTACAACATAACTGAGATAACAATTACAAATATTCTTTAAGCCATGAAAAGAGTATCAATAACAATCGGTTTATTGGTATCAGTTGTGAACACAGGAGACAGTACTTTCTACTGAAAATCTGCAGGAATTATCCTCTGATATCTTTATTAATCATGTTTATGTGGGAACACATGTCACACACACACACGCGCGCGCGCGCACATTCTATGGGTTATATATATGTACACATAACAGCCAGCACTGCTCTTATTATTAATAAAAATTCGATATTATTACCCAACATTTTAAAATGTCACAATGACATGTCTTGATATTCACTGACTTCAAACACATGTAGAACAATAGTAAGAGCTGAGTTGATTGACAACAATGGTGCTCCATAAGACAAACTAAATTATATCAATAACAGATTTACAGGATGGCTGTGTATGCACACATACTGCAAATCGTATGTATGAAGTACCGATGAAGGCCAGATAAACTTATATGGCAACATTAATGACAGCAGTATTCACTGCACCATCACTTGTGTCCAGGACTGGCATCACATACAGAATCAGGGTAAGAATATAATGACATATACATTACAAGCAAGCAACAGTGACTGAAGACCAATGGCTTATGCTGAAAAACAACGGAATTACTTTTTCTACATGGCATCTAGCAAACGCAATGTGATTCGCTCGTAAGTCTGCTGAACAAGACATTAAATGCTGCTAGTGTTCATCTGCGTTTAATCTCTTAGAATATCAAACTTGGACACTAGAAAAAAGAACATCTTTTAAAATGCTACATTAAGCAGTTTGCTTCCATTTGAGTGAGCAGGACATTAAAATTGTGCAAGTTAATACCATATATCAAATACAGCATTGCCATGCATTAACAATCTGCATAGTTAGCTGTGCTATTTTTGGCCTGTACTCGGGCATCGCCATTATTGCCCTAAACTGTCAACAGAAACGGTAATCCGTGGGTTAATATCGATTGCAAGCTAATCAAATAATCTCTATGCAGTGTTTTGCCTCACATTAAAACCTTTTATTCACCATATGCAAATCAATTATTTCTTGACTCTGTTTCAGCGAACGCAGTTACATTTCCTTGCCTATACCCAACACCAATGCCTATTTTCGCATTGTGTACCGACCGTTTCAGAAAATTAAAGTTCTGTTAACATTTAGTTACTAAGATATCCTGTCATCTACACAGATCACTAATTACATTCAAACACAATTAGGGCGATGCTCTCTGTGCAGATCGTTATGTACTGCGTCTGTAGGATGTAAGAACGCTGCATCTGCACTGACAGCTGCGGACAGCGGGTTCAGGCCCCGACTAAAAAACTGTTTCGGGCGCACCAGCAAGGTGGAAAAGTAAGGAAAAAACAAAACGAACGTAGTACGCAAGATGGCCGCAGGCCGCAAGTTCTGTCAACACAACACATCACTACCTAATTACATCTCATACTACAGAGAAAGATAAAAATATACGTAACATAGACCGACCCCCTTCCGGACCGCCAGGCCCTTGTAATATTTACCGGCTACCCTCCTCTCGTAGGCACTGGCTGCAGTGGGTTCGTTTCGGTAACGATTTCGTCCGCTTTTAGGAAACGCGATCAATTAGTCTACTTTCAACCATCAAAAATATTTTTATTCTCGTCTAACTATTTATTTTGCAGAGGACATCCCGTTGTGTTTATTAAACTAAAAGACAACAATATAGTTTCTAGTTTCAAACACAATTTATTTTGGCAGGTTTCGGTCAATTGACCATCATATGTCAAGATAAAAATACAAAAACAGCTGTCTGCTGAAACCAGAAAATATTATGTTGTATTCTACTTAACCAAGCCTGCTTATAACCTTATTAAAGAAATATATATGCAACCACTTTCGAAATGCTGTTGAATGCATGAAAGGTAGGGTACCTGGGGTTTAAATAATAACCATCACACCAGGAAAGACGTACAGGGAAAAATCAGCACCAAAACAGTTATTTACGACTCTTCTGATTATGATCCATTCTGATGTTTCTGTTCGATGTTTCATGGGAACAGCTATGCTCTCTTTAACATGAGGCTGCTCTGGGTTAACTCAGGGCCAATTCGAGGGTGGAAATGGGCTACGTGAAATACCCACACGTGGCTCCTGTGCGTGTTCAGGTAGGCCTGGCACGAAATAATCCAATTACGCCTCGCAATTAAAGATGACCTTTTAGCATTCGTGAGAACGGTTATTATTCTGCAGAGTTTCGCGTGTGCTCTGAGTTACAGCCCACAGAAATATGGCCTCATTGTACGTTTTAAATATAATTGAAAAGTACTACAGTCTGGTACATGATATTTTGAAGTAAATGCACAAAATAAATACTCTGCAATATTCCGTCAGTTAAGTTTCCATACCTGCTTTCCCTAAAGTGAAACATGTAATTACTACAGCACAAATAAAATGCAGAGTTAGTAGTAGCTGGCGGTACCCTCTGAAAAACGGAACTACGAAACAATGGCAACAGCATATCAATGAAAAAGCAGACGAATTACTTCTATGGCAACTTTTCCACACGAAACTCGTGGTTCTGCGTGATTTTCCAGTGTGTTAAAATACGCAAGCACGCCAGTTTTTCGTCTTTCTTTTGGCGCAACAGCACCCCCACCCCCCCTCACCCCCCGGTGGGCCAGGGCTTCCTCATTCACGAGGTTTCTGGATCACACACAACGACGCATCACAGTCGGTAGGACTCCTCTCGACGAGTGATTCGCTCTCGCTGAGACCTCTCTACCCGGAAACACAAAAAACACAAGACAAACCTCCATTCGCCCCCCCCCCCCCCGATGGGTTTCGAACCAACAATCTCAGCGGGCGAGCGGCCGCAGACCTGAGTCTTAGACCGCGCGGCCACTGGGACCGACCAATTACGTAAGTTACCTTCGTAAAAAAATATCGCATTCATCTCTACTAGCAGAAACAAACACAGTATCCCAAATACTATAGTCGCCCATTATTGGACACGATTCTGTGCCAGTTTCCACCCTCGACATAATTTTCTCTAGATCTCTATGCAATGATACCTGATTGGTTTTTCAACCCGAGACGGGTCAGACTTAGCAATATTCACCTACGTAATTTACCCCAGACCAAAGTCCATTCCCTCCTAACGTACGAGGCAGCGATAAGAATCGTGGCCAGGGGGAGCACCATCCCCAACACTGGGAGCCGTTCCGAAACGTCGGTGTAAACCTGCAACGCCGCACGTTGTAAAATCGGAACGCTGCAATTTGAACATTCGGCAACCTGGAAACCTTGAATATTTGCAGCATAACCACAGCCTTCTAGAGATGATAGGCATCTGTCTCCCCTGGCTCTTGAATGCGTGATCCCGCTTCCACATTTCGCGAAATGACAGCAACAGCGAGCATGGTTTATCCCCCAACAATGCATGCTATGAATCATAATTCGCGGATTTAAGTTGGTAGTAAACTCCGAATTGGTATGCAAGTTATTTCCGACCTACGAAAACGTTCTGGGAAAAGAACACCGCCATACTAGCAAGAGAAATGTTGGCATTCCACGTTCGTTTTACAAGTGTAATAATAATTTCCAACGGAAATATAGAAGCAGGCAGGGATTTCCTGATACGTCGAATCGCGTGGTGGATGGTAATATCGAGACGCTGCCATATGCTGGACCAAACTGGACACATGATTGTGGGCGGACTACTTGGACGCTTCCTTCTTGCCTGTCACGTTGATTGAGGTCAAGTCAAGGAGTCAAGGCCATCGTATCTTGTCACTCAATACAAGTTGAATGGCCGATTATTGGTCTATCCTTGTGTCTCTCCAATGATGGACTGATAGTATTTTATCGCCATTTTCTTCGTAAATGCGCAGAGGAATCGGGCATCACCCTCAAATCTGCGTGTTTTACAATGACCTGGTCTACAACAATGTTTCAATAACTGAAATTTAACAATTAAATGTAAAATCTTATTACGGATACCTACGACTGTCAGAACTACGTGGAGATATTCAACGAAACGCTGCTCGTCCCCCAGCTAATGATAAATTCCGCGGTAGGAATTGGCAATGGGCGTTTTTGGATACCTTACCACTATATCAACTGCGTCGTTTTGATGGGATCCACGGTGGTGATCTTCTTAGTCTATTACAGGAAATGAATTATTTAGCGTCTGCGCAATAGGGAATCCATTCTCCATTTGTTACCAGTTTTATGCTTTTAAATACTCACATGCTGCGCCTCAGAAATATATTTTTAGGGACCGCTTTCCGTTACAAGTTCGTCTATGGTTTGCACTGTGACCACGCAGACTTTTCTTGAGCACTGTTTAAAAATTCAGGGTTAGGCTGTCCCTTAATCGCCCGGTTTGAAAGAGCGGGAGTATTTTTAACCCATGTCTGGACTTACATGACCATTCTGTGTGTGCTTTCTGCCACACCGTGGAACTGATCGGCTGTGTGGAATGTGCGCGGCGGTTTGGAGACTATCTCGGGTGAGAATCGGGAGATAAATGCAAGATTTTGATGGAGGAAACCACACAGATGGCTGCTACGAGGACCAACGTTGATGAGGCGTTAATGTTAAACATCATTAATTTCCAGTAATACCACAATTAGGATCCATGACGGACTTGCATTTCCTGGTGTGCACATCATACAGGACTAAGGCGCACGAAAAATGACGTTTTGGCACAAGCCTCTTCCGCTCCGTTTCAATATTATCGAAAGCTATCTGCCACAAGAACTTAGCATTGCAAACGCGCTAAACCAGCAAACCCAAGGTCGTTCTGATTAAATAGCGACTCTACACTCAAATAAACGACGTAAAAGCGATACAGTTAATCACAACTGGGACAACCACGATGTACGTACGAAAATACGAATCACATTTAGCAGGCATACCGGGGATGCCAACAAATCATCAAGTGTATTTCCCCTTCGCGCTGCAATAAGTCATCAGTAATGAGAATATGAGATATCATTTTTTACTCGTAGACATGACGTCTCCGTCTTTGAAGATTAATACAAAGTACATTATGGCATATGTAATTCCTTCCCGTTATCCTTCGCGATAATACGTGAGATAGGATAAGGCGTACGTTTGGGACAGCTCACTTGCTGGGACTGTGGGTTCACATCCTGCCGGGGCAAGGATGTCCATCTCGTGAAAACGTGTGCCGTCAGTGGTCGCTGCGACGGGCCGATCCCTCGTCCAGAGGAGTCCGATTGTGCGCGCGCGTATGTGCCACTGGGTATGATTAGTCACCTAAAAGGATTAGATAGAAAAGGTCCGGCTAAAAAAGAGAAAGAAAGACATAACGCCGTGTTTTAAAATTAGTAATCTTTTATCAGTCATGCTGAAATTAACAAATCTGAACCACAATAGTCTGCATATTATTTACGAGGCAAAACCGGATAACTATAGCCTCAGTGCTCAGGGTTGACATCAGTATGAGCAAGACTAAACCTACGCCGTAGGACAAACTCAGATATCCGTGACAAATTTTGCAAAGAAAATCGAGCGGCCTTTCTCTGATCACGTCAAATCAACTTGCAATTTTGTTGCCCAATCTCGTCTCTCGGTTACGAAAAGCACTTCTGTGCACACTTTACAGATCCACAGATCTATCAGAACTATTGTTGCACAGACGACTGAAAGAGAAAGTGCAGAGCACCCACAGTCGTGGCATAACGCCATGCACTATCGGTTCTGGCACTGGGCGCCGGCATGCCTCATTCGTTCTCGTTTACTTTCGGGAGAACTCCCTCTGGGCAGTATGATGGATTAGTTGCGGAACTACCGTGAATGTTGACGGCATTGCAGAAAACCAACTAGGGTAGTGCAGCAGCCGCCTAACACAACCATAAAGGTCATTTCGTTACGCAGACTTCTACTTTTAAATCATGATACTGATATGCGTGATTTCAGCCTTCCGCTGCCGTGAAAATGAGATTTGAGCTCTTCTAGCATTTTACTCAGCGCAGATTGGTATGTTACTGACGTTTCGGGACAGCCTATCAGTCCCATATTCGAGGGCCAAGCAGTCCAAGAATACTGTGAACACTTAGGTATGCAGTTATGTATGTAATGGTGTGGGTGGCGATTAGATGTCACAGAACGTGACGCTACCATCATTCAATGCTGCGTAAAATGCCAGACGTGCGCAATCTACGATACTCGTAAAGTAATATGCAAATATCCAGCATAAAGCAATTCATAAACTCGAGCCTGTAGCCTTGAAACATGTCGTGCCTGAAGTACGCGGTTTTAACAGTGTGCTCCTCCTTGACCCTTCGATTACAATGACTTCAGTCAGTCAAAATAGCGAGACTTAAGTTATTCATTATTATATGGGAAAGTCAGGGACATTCATCAAAACTACATGGGCCCTGCTCCTTTTACAAGCCATCACACCTTTGTGCCAACGCACCTGCCACATTCGTGACGCTGACAAATTAGTTCGGAACAGAACAGAAAAAATCAATCGCAAGTACAAAAGGCCACGTAACTTTTGTTGCTACAAACTCTTTGTGTTAGAAAGATTCTCCTCCGAATGACTAAGACGTACGGAGGCAGGTGACAAGATACAATCAATTTGGGAGGAGGGGGTAATAATCAACTGCGGAAAGGGAACTGCGTAGTACCTCAACAGCGATAAGAAACTGCCAAATGCGTCAGCTTTTTTCGTCGCACACGCCACGATTTCCTTTTCTTTATACAGAGGTGCTGATAAGTCCTTAGCCCGACCAGGAAGGAAACATGCGAATGTTTCCGTCAGAATGGCGTGAATTTCCTCTGGCGCCTTGCCTTGCGGGGGGGGGGGGGGG
>Ga0123355_10003571_pt1 | contig 22370 bp, 22 predicted proteins | sample TergutEmb28metaG_3_FD_89872 | JGI IMG/M metagenome (GOLD analysis project Ga0123355, IMG submission 89872) | Embiratermes neotenicus P1 segment gut microbial communities from Petit-Saut dam, French Guiana - Emb289 P1 | ecosystem: Host-associated > Arthropoda: Insects > Digestive system > Gut ... | reverse complement strand
GAGGCCACGTTTGGGATCGACATGCGGGTGCCGGGGATGAAGTATGCGCTGCTGGCGCGGTGTCCGGTGATTGGGGGAAAGGTCTCGAGTTTCGAGGATAAGGAGTCGCTAAAAATTTCTGGTGTGAGATTTGTCGGGAAAATTGGCGACTCAGCGGTCGGTGTTGTCGCCGATAGCGTTTGGGGGGCGATGGAAGGGCGGCGGGTGCTGAATGTTACCTGGGATGAGGGAGCGAATAAGGATCTGAATACCCGGGCGGTGATGGCGTCTTTGAGGGCGGCGGCGTCGAAGAAGGGTGTGAGTCTTTATTCGGCGGGCGATGCGGCCCGGGTCGCGGGGCGTCGCATCTCAGCCGAGTATACGTTGCCCTTTATGGCGCATGCGCCGATGGAGCCGGGGAATTGTACGGCCGACTATCAAGGGACGAAGTGCGAACTGTGGGCTCCGACGCAGGTGCCGCAGGATTGCCGGGATTCGGTGGCGACGGCGGTGGGGCTGGATCCGGATCAGGTTCGAGTGAATGTGACTTTAATAGGCGGAGGATTCGGGCGGCGGCTGGAGCACGACTATGCTGTCGAGGCTGCGCTGGTTTCGAAGGCCATCGGCGCGCCGGTGCAGGTGATTTGGACTCGCGAGGATGATATGCGGCTGTCGACTTATCGGCCGGCGAGTATTCATCAACTGACGGCTTTCATCGACGGATCAGGATTTCCCGTTGCCTTGACGCATCGCTTGATTGCGGCGTCGGTCAGCGGGCAGAAGGGGCAGCCCGTACCGAATGGAGTGGATCCGGATCTTCCTGATGAGGCGGGGCCGGTGTATGGGATCGCGAATTACTCGATTGAATATGTGATGGCGGAGACGCCGGTGCCGCTGGGGTGGATGCGGTCGGTGTATGCGCTGCAGGCGGGGTTTGCGCTGGAGAGTTTTATCGATGAGCTGGCGGTAACGGCGGGGAAAGATCCGGTGGAGTATCGGCTGCATTTGCTCGCCCAGGATAAGGATTTGACGTATTTCACCAATACCTGGAAAACGGCGCGGATGCGCGCGGTGGTGCAGCTGGTGGCAGAGAAGGCTGGGTGGGGGAAGCCGCTTCCCGCCGGACATTTTCGTGGCGTGGCTTGTTTCGGGTGCTTCAATTCTTATGTGGCGGAAGTGCTGGAGATCGCGATGGAGAATGAGCAGCCGCGGGTGCATCGAGTGGTGGTGGCGGTCGACTGCGGGCAAGTGGTGAACCCTGGCATTCTCGAGCAGCAGGTTCAAGGGGGGGTAATTTACGCGCTCTCGAATGCGTTGCGGGCGAAGATCACGATTGAGAAGGGGCGCGTGCTGCAGGGGAATTTTGACGACTATCCGCCGCTGCGGATGGAGGAGGCGCCGGCCGTCGAAGTTTATGCGGTCGCGAGTCCGGAGGCTCCGACTGGAGTTGGAGAGCCGCCGATTCCGCCCCTGGCTCCGGCGCTGTGTAATGCGATTTTTGCCGCGACTGGAAAACGGATTCGGGAGCTGCCTGTGTTGAGTTGAGGTTTGCGCCGGGTATCCACGGAAGTCGAAGTCAAAAGCGTCACGTCTCGCGCCCAAAAGGTGTGAGGAATGGAGCATCCGGCACCCGACCCGGACGGGATCCCGAGCGTGTTAAGAACGTCAAAAACCCACTCTGTGTCGCATAAAGCAGCGGCACGGGTGGAGCACCCCCGGGTTTTATTTCTGATTCTTTCTCTTTATTACTTCTTTGGAGGCAGCCTTGCTTTTTCGAATTCTTGTCTTTGGGTTCTTTCTTGCTTGCTCTTTTTCGGGCAGCGCTCAGAACAGTTCTGCTGCTTCGATACCGGCTTCGCGGCTGCGGCATTTGCAGCGGGGGATCAATCTCAGCGAGTGGTTTGCGCAGGTTTATGACCCGAAGGGATATACCAAGGAACACTTTGAAACTTGGACTACGGCTTCTGATATTGCTTTGATCAAGGCGGCTGGGTTCGATCATGTGCGCTTGAGCGTGAATCCGCAGCCGATCATGGATGCCGAGCGGCGTGGGGCTGGGCAGCAATACGTTGGGGATCTCGATGCCGCGATGAAGATGGTTCTGGATGCGGGGTTGGCGGTTGAGCTCGATATGCATCCGGATTCGGATTTTAAGGCGCGGTTGAAGGAGGATGATTTTGTCGAGCGCTTTGCGGATTTCTGGCGGATGGTGGCGAAACATTATTCGTCATCAGCGTGGGATTCGGAGCGCGTGTTTTTTGAGATTTTGAACGAGCCGGAGATGCGGGATCGGTATCGCTGGTATGGAGTGGAGGCGAAGCTGGCGGCGGCGATTCGACAGGCGGCGCCGGCGAATACGATCCTGGCGCCGGGGGCGAATTGGGATGATGACTACGACATGAATTTCCTGGAGCCGCTGCGAGATCCGAATGTGATCTATGTTTTTCATTTTTACGACCCGCATATCTTTACCCATCAGGGGGCGACCTGGGGGGCGTTTTACTGGCACTGGTTGCAGGGCCTGCACTATCCGTCGGATGCGGCGAATGCCACGGCAGTGGCGGCTGGCGTGCCTGAGGCGATTCATCGGATGGATGTGATTCGCTATGGGCAGGATCATTGGGATGGTGCGCGGGTGGAAGCTGAAATTGGTCAGGCGGCGGATTGGGCCTCGCGGAATGGAGTACCGCTGGTGTGCAACGAGTTTGGAGTGTTTCGGCATGCGGAGGAGAAGGATCGGGTGACGTGGATTCGGGATGTGCGGAGCGCGCTCGAACGGCATGGGATTGGGTGGGCTATGTGGGACTACTCGGGGAGCTTTGGGGTGGTGACGTTGAAAGATGGGACGCGCATGTGGGATCGGGCTACGGGGGATGCGTTGGGACTGAGGGCGCCTTAGGGTTGGGGTGGACTTTTTAAGTCCAAATCCCCGCACTTGTCTTCGCAAAAACCCCGACGGAGACAACTTTCCCGCTGCCCGCCACTTTTCCCTGATCGCCAGCCGTCTCCTGGCTGCGCATGCGCGCGCAACCCCCCGACGGATGCGTCCGGGGCTGCATGTTTGCTGGCCGGCTACCGTGCAACGAATCGGGAACATCTTGCTTCGATCTGGTGTCTAGCAAGAGGAGTTCTCTTCGCTTTTCCCGGGGATTTCGAAGACCGTCGGCCACTTCTTGCGGGGGCTTGCCATGCTTGAGGCTGTGCGGCTTACCAAGCGGTACTCTTCTTTGCCTGCGGTGCAGGATCTCTCGTTCACATTGAAGCCTGGACAGGTTTTGGGGTGCCTTGGACCGAATGGATCCGGGAAGAGCACTACTGTGAAGATGCTTACCGGGCTGCTGGAGCCTTCGCGCGGGACTGTACAGTTTGACTGGCGGAATATTCAAGAAGATCTCGCGGGATATCGTGCGCAGCTCGGGTATGTGCCCGAGGAGGCGCATCTTTATCCGTATCTGACGGGGTGGGAATACCTCGAGATGATTGGGACCTTGCGCGGGATGGGCCGCAACCAGTTGGAAGGCAAGATGGATTCGTTGTTCGAACTGTTTTCGCTGCATCCCAGCCGCCACGCCAGCATTGGGACTTATTCGAAGGGGATGCGGCAACGTGTGCTGCTGATTGCGGCACTGATGCATGATCCGGAGATTTTTATTTTTGATGAGCCGCTGTCGGGGCTTGATGTGACTTCGGCGTTGATCTTCAAGAACCTGGTGCAGGTGCTGGGGCGCATGGGGAAATTGGTCTTTTATTGTTCCCATGTGCTCGAAGTGGTGGAGAAGGTTTGCACCGACGTATTGATTTTGCGCAGGGGCGTGGTGATTGCGCATGATTCGGTGACCAATGTGGGCAAGATTCTCGGGGAGTCGCTGGAGAATACGTTTCTGCATCTGGTCGATGATGTCGACACGATGCGGGTGGCGCACGACATTGTGGAGGTGATGAGGACGGCATGAGTCGGTTGTTTTCAGAACCGCTTTATGTGAAGTGGGACCGGATGCGGCGGCGCACCTTCTGGCGGCTGGTGGAGTTGTCTGGGGCGCGGATGTTTCGTGGAGGTGGGGACTCAGATAGCGAGGGGCTTGATCTCGGTGTGGGGCTGGTGTTGACCATGCTGGCGATGCCGGGGGGATTCGTGTCGATCCTGTTGTTTGGTAAATACGGATCGTTGTTGCAGTGGCTGCGCGGGCAGAGGAACGTGGATAGGCTGCAGATTGCGTTTCCCGATGAATATTTCTTTATTGTTCTGTCGATGGCGGTGGCCGCGGCGGTCGCGGTTTGGCGATGGGACGCGATTTTTCCCGATCGGCGGGATTATGTGAACCTGGTGCATCTGCCGATTTCTACGCGGACGATTTTTCTGGCCAACCTGGTTGCCGTGCTGTTTCTGGTGGGGTTGGTCTCGCTTGATGTGAATCTGGCTTCTTGTGTTTTGTTTCCCATGGTGGTATCGGCCTCGCAGAGTAAGTTTGTGTTTTTTTTGAAGTTTGCCGGCGTGCATGCCCTGGGAGTGATTCTGGCGAGCGTCTTTGCATTCTTTGCGGTGTTTTCGGTTTTGGGACTTTTGATGGCGGTGCTGCCGGCGCGGGCATTTCGGCGGGTTTCGGCTTATGTGCGTGGGGTTGTGGCGGTTTATCTGGTTACGCTGTTGTGCACTTCTTTTGCGGTGCCGGAGTTGTTGCGGCGGGTTTCCGGGCCTGCGCCGGCGTGGACTTTCTTTTTGCCGTCGAGCTGGTTTGTTGGGTTGTGCCAGGTGCTGCGGGGGCGGGGTACTCCCGCTTTGCTGGAATTGTCACGGCTCACTTTGCCTGGAATTGCGCTGGTCGCCGTGGTGGCGTTTGGCATGTATGTCGTCGGATACCGGCGGCATTTTGTGCGGATTGGCGAACTGGCGGAAACGGCTGTGGTGGCGCGGAGTCCGCGGCGGACCTGGCTGAGAAAGTGGATCGACGACCGGGTGTTGCGGACGCCCTTTCAAAAGGGGTGCTTTCGCTTTGTGGGGAAGACGTTGCGGCGGAGCGAGGCGCATCGCCTGGTCATGACGGCGGTTTGCGGGCTGGCCCTGGTTTTGGCATCGCAGGCGTTGATGGGGGCGTTTGAGGGAACGCGCTCGGCGCGGGCGGCGGCGCTGACTCCAGAGGCGTTGTCGATTCCATTCATTTTGACTTTTCTGGTGATTTGCGGGCTGAGGGTGGTGTTTGAGCTTCCGGCGGAGCTGCGGGCGAATTGGGTGTTTCAGTTGACGCTCGATCGGGATCGGCAGGAATCGGAGGCATTGGCGCGCAGGGTGATTCTGATTTCAGTGTTGCCTTGGGTGGTGGGGATTACGTTTCCGGTTTACTTGTATCTTCGGGGAATGGGCATCGCTTGGCTGCATACTTTCTTCGTTCTGGTTTGGACGGTGCTGTTGACCAATTTGCTTTTGATCCGATTTCGCAAGTTGCCGTTTGCTTGCACCCTGCCGGTGTTCAAGCAGCATTCGATTGTGATTTTGCTGGGGTTTTGTTTTGGTTATTTGATTTATGGGGTATCGCTGGCGGAGTTTGAGTCGTCAGCACTCGCAGAGCCGGTGCGGTTTTTGAGTATTCTGCCGGCGATGGGAGTGGCCTGGGGGATTCCGCGGTATTTGGCGCGGAATACGATGGAGCTGGATCGGAAGTTGCTGTTTGAGGAAGTGGGGACGCGGACGGTGGAGTTGTTGCGCCTGAGTGAGTGACGGGCGTCGCATGCCGGGCTTTCGAACGCGCCAGCGCTTTTCTTGACACTTTGGCGTACCGACCTTTATTCTAAGTCTTGTTCCTTGCGGTACTTACGCCTCCTGGCGTGCTCCGCGGGCCGGCTGGGCGCGATTGCCGCGGAGGTGTCCGGATGTACCTCGACATCAAAGAGTTGGAACTGCATCCTCTGGAGTTTGAGGAGAAGTTTCAGGGCGATGTCATCGACCTGGGAGCCGAAGCGCGGCTGCGGACGCCGCTCGTGGCTGTCGGGCGTGCAGAAGTGGTCGAGGAGCATCACGGCAAGCATCAGGTCATCAAAGACATACGGCTGCGAGGGCGGCTTGAGACTTCGCTCGAATTGCAATGTGCACGGTGCCTGGAACCAGTGCCGCAGGAAGTGAAACGGAGTTTCGAACTGCTTTATCGGCCACAGGGGGTCGACGCAGGGCAGGAAGAGCTTTCGGTGACTGAGGCGGAAGCGGAGATTGGATATTATCAAGGCGACGGGCTGCTGCTTGAGGATGCTTTGCGTGAGCAGGTTTTGCTGGCGTTGCCGTTGAAAGTGACTTGCCGTCCCGACTGTAAGGGACTTTGCCCCCAGTGCGGGCAGAATCTGAATCAGGAACAGTGTTCTTGTACCCGGGAAGTGGAAGATCCGCGTTGGGCGGCGTTGAAACAGGTGCGGGGGAGATTGGAGCACTGAAAAAGCGGCATCTGCAATTGACACTTAGCCCTTGGCCGGTTCGAGCCTGTGCTTACCCTCAAATGACCAAGCGCTAAATGCCAAGTGCTAACGGCTAATTGGGGCCATTTGCCCCGCAAAGGAAATTCATCATGCCTAATCCGAAACGGAGACATTCACAGAAGCGGACATCGACGCGGCGGGCGCACGATGCGTTGAAAGCGCACAGCCTGGCCGAGTGTCCGAATTGTCATGAGAAGAAGATGCCCCATCGGGCTTGCCCGAAGTGCGGGTATTATAAGGGCCGCGAAGTTCTCGACGTCGAAGAAGCCAGCTGATCGAAAGCCATGCGTAGCGTGATTGCGCTGGATGCGATGGGGTCGGACCGCTCCCCTAGGCCGGAAATTGAGGGCGCGATCTATGCCGCAAGGCAGTACCGCGTGCGCGTGCTCCTCATTGGTCCGAAATCGGTGTTGAAGGCCGAAATGGACCGGCATCATGCTTCGCCGCGGCTGCCCATCGAGATCGTCCACGCCAGCGAACACATCACCATGGAAGATAAGGTGGAGGCGATTCGCGCCAAGCGCGATTCGTCGATGCGCGTTGGTCTGCGCATGGTGCGCGAGGGCCGGGCGAACGGTTTTGTGACTGCGGGGAATACAGGCGCGGCGATGGCGACGGCGAAGATTGTACTGGGAGCGGTGCCGGGAGTGGATCGTCCGGCGCTGGCTGCGGTTTTTCCTACATCTCCGGGAAATCCGGCGATGTTGCTAGACGTCGGAGCGAATGTAGATTGCACGGCGGAGAATCTCGAGCAGTTTGCCGTGATGGGCGAAGTTTATTTCCGCGCTATGTTTGGCAAGAAATCGCGGGCGCGGCCGCGCATTGGTCTGCTCTCGATTGGGGAGGAAGAGACCAAGGGGAACGAACTGACGCGAGAGGCGTTTCAGCGGCTGAAGCGGCTTCCGCTGAATTTTGTCGGGAACGTCGAAGGGCGCGATCTTTACAACGGGCGGGTTGATGTCATCGTCGCCGATGGGTTTGTCGGGAATGTTGCTTTGAAGACCTCTGAAGGCGTCGCTAACCTGGTGCGGACGACTTTGCGAGAGTCGCTCAAGGCTACGATTACGCGGCAAGTCGGTGCGTGGCTTTCGCGGAATGCGTTTACGGATTTCAAGAAGCGGCTTGATCACACCGAGTATGGTGGGGCTCCACTGCTCGGCGTCAAGGGCGTGTGCATCATTACCCATGGGTCGTCGAACGGGAACGCGATGAAAAATGCGGTGCGGGTGGCGGCGGAGTTTAACGAGCGTGGGATTAATCAGTCGATTGAGCGCGGGCTGTCGGCGCTGCATGCAGTAGAAGCGCTGACGCAGTCGTATTAGTCAACCTCGGGGCGAAAGCCCCTTTTTTCTTCTTGCGGGCCAGGGCGTGCCGCTTTCAAAACGGGCTTCCTTTCAAGAGTGAGCTTGCCGAACCGCCGCCCCGGACGAGCTTCCGAATACGGCTTTCAAAATCCGAAACAAAATACAGAGATTTCTCTTATGACAACAGAAGGCAAGATTGCGTTGATTTTTCCTGGGCAGGGATCGCAAGTGGCGGGGATGGGAAAAGAGCTGGTGGAGAAATATCCGCTGGCGCGGCAGACGTTTGCTGAGGCTGATGCGGTGCTGGGGTACAAGCTTTCCGAGGTTTGCTTTGACGGACCGGAGGATCAGCTACGGCTGACCGAGATTACCCAGCCCGCGATTCTGACGACCTCGATTGCGGCGCTGCGCGTGCTGGAGACCCGCATGCCGAAGCCCGCGTTCGTGGCCGGACACAGTCTGGGTGAGTACTCGGCGCATGTGGCGGCGGGGACGTTCAGTTTTGCCGAAGCAGTGCGGACGGTGCGGAATCGTGGCAAATACATGCAGGAGGCGGTCCCGGTCGGCGTGGGGGCGATGGCGGCGATTCTGGGGATGGGGTTGGAGAAAGTTGCGGGCGTTTGTCAGGACGCGGCGCAGGGCGAGGTTTGCTCTCCGGCCAACATTAATTCGCCGGAGCAAGTGGTGATTTCCGGTAATACGGCGGCCGTCGAGCGGGCGGCGAAACTGGCTGACGAGCGGGGGGCCAAGCGGGCAAAGTTGTTGCCGGTGAGCGCTCCGTTCCATTGTTCGCTGATGAAGCCGGCGCAGGATCGGTTGGAAGTGGATTTGAAGGCGCTCCGGATGAGCAAGCCGGTGTATCCCGTGGCTTCGAACGTAGATGCGGAGTTGGTGATTGATGAGATTCGGGCGTTTCAGACGCTGGTGCGGCAGGTGACTGGGTCGGTGAAGTGGGATCCGTGCATGCGGCTGCTCATTGGGCAAGGAGTGGAGACGTTTATTGAAGTTGGCCCGGGGAGGGTTTTGTGCGGGTTGATGCGGCAAATTGACCGCACTCAGACTTGTTTGAACGTGGCGGATGAGGCGTCACTGGGGAAGACGCTGGACAGTTTGGCGCGGCCCGGTTAGAGCAGCGGGTGGACAGCGCGAGTCAAAAATCCCCCACCCTAAACGTTGCCCAAAGAGGCGACGTTTAAAGATGCAGGCGCCCAGCACTTTCGCTGTGGGATGAAGATCCAGAGTCCCACGCACCGAGCGGCGGGCCTGCCAGCTCGGCATTGCCGCTTTCGGCGCCCAAACCCGGACGAGCGGGGCTCCACTGAGCGCGGCTTGGGCTTTCACCCCGCAACTCTTAACGGAAGATGAGTTCGCAAGGGGGATAGCTTAGGGTGCGGTCGGATTTTTCGACCCAGACCTGGGCGTGCTCGACGCGGTCATTCACGATCACGTCGACCAGGATGCCGCTGCTTGGCGGGGGGCACGTGCTTGATCCGTTCACTCTCCAAGTCTTGATGACTCCCCATTGGCCACTCGGCCCCCAGTCCTGATAGAACTCGTTGAAGGAATACTTGGCATACTTGTCGGGATTCTGTGCCCAGTTGGGGTCGTTCTGCCAGATGGCGTAGGCGGTTTTGAAGTCCTGCCTCTCGAGAGCGGCGAAGAAGGTTCTTACGATGTGTTCTTCGCGCCAGTTGCGGAACCACCATGCCAGGCCGAGCACGATGAGGAGGACAAGGACGATGAGAATGATGCGCTTGCGCTTTCTCGAATCTTTTTCCGGATCAAATTCCTTGGCGTCGAGCAGGGTCATACATCTCTAGCATAACGGACACACGCGGCGGGGGGAAAGTTCCCGGGGAGGTGCGGGCAAATTGCCTGATCTATTTGAGACTCAAAAGCCTCTGAGGCCTTCGCCTTTCGCTCAAGGCAGCTCTAAGCCTCCGAAAAGGCGGGGAGATCAGGGTGAGGCGTACAATTCTGCTAATGCCTTTTCCACGGGAGGTCCCCCCATGCCCGTTTACGACTATGTTTGCCTTGACTGTCATAAGTCCTTCGAAACTGTTCTTAGCCTGAACGAACACGACAGAGAAAATCCGAAGTGCCCGCATTGCGGGAGCGTGAATGTGGATCAGGAAGTGTCTGCGTTTTTCGCGGTGACTTCGAAAAAAAGCTAGAAATCAAATTTTGTGTGATTCATTTGCTGCCGGATGTTTCGGCAGCCTTCTGAGCGGGATCAAATCAGCTTGGGGAAGACTTGCGTCGGAGTCCTCATCCGCGGAACGCTGGATGCGAGCGGCTCTTCGACATCACAAGTTCTTCTCGTTAGGAAGCTCAACCAGGCCATTCGACTGCGGCGGCCGCGTGGTTTGATCCTGTCACTGCTGACAGTTGTGTTCGAAGACCCTCCTCCCTCTAAAGTAGAGGACACACTACGCCATACTGAAAGCGAATCGGCGTCTACATGGGATTCCGGACGCCGCCCTTTGGCTCTATAGATGTCTCCACAGGTATGTATGAAAGCCAATAGCATCGATAACATCGTTTGCATTGTACTTGTGGTGGTTTTGACCGTTTTGAATTTGCCCGGTGCCCAAGTTGAAACACAAGGTACCACGGTAGTCGGACAAAAGTTGAATGGAGACGGCGAAGCTGCTCTACAGCGGATCATCGACTCAGCACGCCATCCCGATATATGCTGGCCTGACTTTTCACCCTATCAGGCCGAAGTGAAGGAGTTTTATCTGCGCACTGGTGGGGCCCTCGGATGGGTGAGCGGCAGCAAACCGACGCCGCAGTCAGCCGCGATGATCCGCCTTTTTGCTGACTCCGAACAGGAAGGTTTGGTGCCCGAAGATTACGATGCGTCGCGCTGGCCTGCGCGGTTGGCGAAACTGCAGGGGCCGACGAGTGACATTGATCTAGCCAGCTTCGATGCAGCGATGACCGTGTCGACGATGCGCTACATTCGCGCCCTGCACGTCGGACGCGTGAATCCCAGAACTCTGGGACGACAACTCGATGTACAACACCACAAATACGATTTGGGCGAGTTCGTCTACGATAAAGTCATTTCTGCACCAGATCCGGCAGTAGTAGTGAAATCGGTTGAACCCACATTTCCGGGATATTTGCGAGCGCTCGACGCACTCCGCCGCTATCGTGAATTTGCGAAGCAAGATACCGGAAAACAGATGACAGTGCCAACGAAGGCGATCTCACCCGGCGGGACATACGTTGATCTGCCGCGGCTGTTTCAATTGTTGCAACTGGTAGGTGACTTGCCCCCGGATGGGCCGGCAGACCCGAACTCGACCAAGTATCGAGGCGCACTCGTTGAGGCGGTGAAGAGCTACCAAGTGCGCCACGGAGAGATTGGCGACGGGCAACTGAAACCTGAGTTGATCAAAGAGATGAACGTGCCGATGCCCATCCGTGTTCGCCAGATTGAGCTGACGCTGGAACGTTGGCGGTGGTTGGATCACTCCTTTCCACAGCCGCCTGTCGTCGTGAACCTCCCGGAATTCAAGTTGCGAGCCTTCGACGACAACTACCAAGTGAGTCTGTATAAGACCGTGATTGTGGGTAACGCATACGGGCACAGGTCGCCGGTATTCGAAAAGGAGCTCAAGTTTGTCGTGTTTCGCCCCTATTGGGAGGTAACCCCAACGATTCAGCAAGAGGAAATTGTGCCCCACATCGAGAAAGATCGGAATTACGTCTCTAGGAAGAATTACGAGGTGGTCACCTCGGACGGCCAAGTGGTGACCGACGGTGCGATCAGCGAGCAAGTGCTGGCTCAGCTGAGGTCCGGCCGCCTGCACGTGCGCCAAAAACCTGGACCTTCAAATTCACTCGGCTTGGTGAAGCTTGTTTTTCCGAACGAAGAAAACGTATATCTCCACGGCACGGATGCCCCGGGCCTTTTTTCGCGGGAGCGTCGCGATCTAAGTCACGGCTGTATACGAGTGCAGAATCCGGCTGACTTGGCCGCTTGGGCATTGCGGAATAATCCAGGGTGGACTTTGGAACGAGTAAAAGCGACGATGGAAGGAACCGAAAATAATCTCACCGTAAACCTGGAGAAACCAATCCCGGTCCTGATCCTGTATGGGACCGTCGCCGTAGATGAGGACAACAAAGTGTTTTTCTTCGATGACATCTACGGGTACGACAAGCAGCTGGATGAAGCGTTGAAGAGCGGCTACCCATATCCCTCATCCTGAGAATATCGGTCTTACAACGCGGGCAACGACTGCCGAGGCGTTGCGCTACCAGCAAGACGGTATGCATGTCCTAATCGGCACACGCCCCGTTTGTGCGCGGTCTGTCAGTTTACGAGTTGACGTTGTCAGACGTCAGTGGGGGTGGCCTATAGGGTCTTCGTCCACGGAAGCAAGGTGGCTACGTAGAGCGCTGGATTGATCTCATGCAGAAAGTGGCCCGCCTCCGGAAACGAATGGTACTCAAAGCGCTGCCCCGCGACCTCGATCAACCTGCGAGCTTGTTCAACTTGCAGATCGGAGACAGCGCCCATTAGTGTCCCGTCGATCGCATTCACCTTGCGGAAGTGATGCGTAAATAGGACAGGTACCTTAACCTTCCGCAGCATCTGCGCTTTCGTTGGCCGCCCACAGGCTACGCTCATTCAGAAACGGGTTCAGGCGATCGTAGTATTTCCCGCCGCTTTTCTCCACGGTACTTTCCGCGCCTCGCCACTCCCTTTCGACCTGTGACTGGGCCATAAACTGACTCCTACCCAGTTTCACACGGCGGCGGCGGGCGAAAGGAAGTCGAGGCTTCTGATCGTGAGACCCGGGTTGGTGTGATAAGGGCGAAAGTCCCTGCTTCTCGCGTAGAAAGAGCCAGTGAAATGGGCACCCGGCGAGTGTTATGCCAGATGCGGTGGCCCGCTCCCCGTCGCTTTCGCTCACGGGGTCGCGTGACGGGCGAAAAGCGGCCTACCTCGACTATGCCGGTTTCCAGCGGAGGATCGGTTTTCGGGCGGCTTGCGTTTCGTCTAGACGACTGACTCGTGTGGAGTGCGGGGCATCGAGGACCGTTTGCGGGTCTTGTTCTACTTCTGCGGCGATCGCCCTCATCGCCTCCACGAACAGATCCATTTCTTCTTTGGATTCGCTTTCGGTAGGCTCGATCATCAGGGCGCCAGGGACGATCAGTGGGAAGGCTGTGGTGTAGGGGTGGAATCCGTAGTCGATCAGGCGCTTGGCGATGTCCATGGTCCGGACACCTTTTTGGGCTTGCAGTTTGTCGCTGAAGACGACCTCGTGCATGCTCGGGGTGTCGTAGGGGAGATCGTACGTTCCTTCCAGTCCTTTGCGGATGTAGTTGGCATTGAGGACGGCGTCTTCGGTGGTCTGGCGGAGGCCGTCCGGGCCGTTGGCCTGGATGTAGGCTAAGGCGCGCACGAACATTCCGAAGTTACCGTAGAAGGCGCGCACGCGTCCGACCGAGTGCGGGCGGTTGTAGTCGAAGCCGAGTGTGCCGTCCGAGTTTGTAATTATGACTGGCTTTGGCAGGAATGGTTCGAGGATTTTCGTAATGGCGACTGGGCCGGAGCCAGGGCCTCCACCGCCGTGGGGCGTGGAGAACGTTTTGTGCAGGTTGAGGTGCATGACGTCGACGCCGAAATCGCCGGGCCGAACTTTGCCCACCAGCGCGTTCATGTTGGCGCCGTCCATGTAGAGGAGGCCGCCCTTGGCGTGGAGGATGTCGGCGATTTTGTGGATGTCTTGCTCGAAGACGCCCAACGTGTTCGGGTTGGTAAGCATCAGCGCGGCGACGTCCTCGGTCATCTGCGATGCGAGGGCGGCGATGTCGACCATGCCGCGGGAATCAGATTTCAGGTTTTCCACCGCGTACCTCACCATGGCTGCGGTTGCTGGATTGGTGCCGTGGGCGGAGTCGGGGATCAGAATTTTCTTTCGCGCGTTGCCCTTGGATTCGTGGTAGGCCCGAACCATGAGCAGGCCGGTCATTTCTCCGTGAGCGCCGGCGGCCGGCTGGAGGGTGATGTCGTCCATGCCGGTAATTTCGATGAGGCTTTCGCTCAGGGTCTTGATGATTCGCAAGGCGCCCTGGGAAATCTTTTCGGGCTGATAGGGATGACCGTTGGCGATGCCTTCGACGCGGGCGACGGCTTCGTTGACGCGCGGGTTGTACTTCATGGTGCAGGAGCCGAGCGGATACATGCCGAGATCGATGGCGTAGTTCCAGGTCGAGAGGCGGGTAAAGTGGCGAATGATTTCGATCTCGCTGACTTCGGGCATCGCGCCGAGATCTACTCTTTCCGCAGCGCCGAGGAGCTTCGACGTGTCGACTTCGGGGACGTCGAGCGGGGGCAGTTTCCATGCGGCTTTGCCGGCCGAGGACTTTTCGAAGATGAGGCCTTCGTTTTGATTGACGTGGCGCGTGGCTTTGGGAGTGGCCTGCTTCATAGTTATCGAGTCCTAAAACTTGGATCTCCGGCTAAACCGGATTGCCAGTTCCCTGACAATCGGAACAAGTTCCGGTTCCGGTACAGTACTTGCATTTCGGTTCGCTCCTCGTTCAGGTGCGGGTTGATGCCGGTGCCATAGCAATCGGCACATTTGCCGGTGCCATTGCAGGCCGCGGACTTTCTGAGAACAGGCTCAAGGTCTACCTCGCGACCTCTTCGATGTCTTCTGTCTTCAGCGGGACATCGGAGCATAGCGGCACTGCAAACCGCTCCCCTGCCCTAGCATTCGATCCCGCGCGGAAACTCATCGCGTCACCTCTTCTCCGAGTTCCTCTTTCGCCGAGCCGACGGAGCGCTCGCTTTCGGCGACGAAGCCTACGGCTGTGTCGATGGCGCTGCGCGGAGTCATTTCGGTCGAGCACCACAGCGCGGCATTTCCGAGTTCGGGGTAGAACTTCTGGAGCGGGAGGCCTCCGACCATTTTGTGGCCGAGGAGGCGAGCGTTGATGGCGTGGGGATCTTCGCTGGTTTGGACGACGAACTCGTTGAAGCGGGGCGCATCGCTAAAGAGAACTTTGCTGTGTTTGGCAAATTGGGCGGCGGCGTAGGCTGTCTTCGCGAGATTCTGCTTGGCCAGTTCTTTCAGGCCCACTTTGCCGTAGACCGTCATGAAGATGTTGACCATCAACGCAACTAGCGCTTGATTCGTGCAAATATTCGACGTCGCTTTTTCCCGGCGGATGTGCTGCTCGCGAGTGGCGAGGGTGAGGACGAATCCACGCTTGCCCTGCGTGTCGACGGTCTGGCCGACCAAGCGTCCGGGCATTTGGCGGACGTATTTTTCGCGCGTGGCGATGACGCCGCAATAGGGGCCTCCGAAGCCTAGCGGGACACCGAAGGATTGGGCCTCCATGGCGATGACGTCGGCTTGACGCGGAGGCTCGACGATGCCGAGCGAGACGGCTTCGGCAATAGAGACCACCAGCATCGCCCCGTGTTTGTGGGCGATCGCGGCGATGGCGTTGACGTCTTCAATGGTGCCAAAGAAGTTGGGGGACTGGACTAACACGCAGGCAGTTTCAGGTGTGATGGTGGTTTCCAGTTCCGTCAGATTGGTGCGGCCGTCGGCGGAGAATCCGACGGCTGAGACGGGCATGCCTTGATGCCTGGCATAGGTGGCGAGGACTTCGTGATATTCGGGATGCAGGGTGCGGGCTACGATGACTGAGCGCCGGCCAGTGAGGCGCACGGTCATCATTACGGCTTCGGCGGCTGCTGTCGATCCGTCGTACATGGAGGCATTGGCGACTTCCATGCCGGTGAGTTCCGAGATCATCGTTTGGAATTCGAAGATCGATTGCAGCGTGCCTTGGGAGATTTCGGCCTGGTACGGCGTGTAAGCGGTGAGGAATTCGCCGCGGGAGATCAGGCTGTCGATGATGACCGGGCGGTAGTGCAAATAGGCGCCGGCACCGAGGAAGCTCGTGTATCCCTCGCCGTTTTCGCGCGAGCGCTGGCGGAAGAAGTCGACGATTTCGGATTCGGCCATCTGGCGCGGGATGTTGAGGTCGCGCGCGAGGCGGTACTCGGAGGGGATAGGAGCAAACAGGTCGTCGACCGAGCGGAGGCCAATGGCCTGCAGCATGGCTTGGCGGTCAGCGGGAGATTTGGGTAGGTATCGCATGGGAACGTTATTAGATGTTGCGCACCGGGATTTCGACTTCGGCTTTCGGTTGTCGGTTCCCGGGACTTTACAGGCTTGCACTCAGGGCACAGGGATTCAGCAAAGGAAGCCTCAGTGCCCGGCTTCTTCGGCTACGAACTTTTCGTAGTCTGCGGCCGATAGCAGGACGTCTAGCTCTGCTGGATTCTTTAAGGTCATCTTTAGCATCCAGGCGGCGTGGGCATCTTTATTTACGTTCTCTGGAGACGTGGCCAGGTCGGCGTTTACTTCGGTTACCGTGCCTGTCGCGGGGGAGAAGAGGTCCGAGACGGCTTTAACGGATTCGACGGTCCCGAAGGTCTTGCCGGCAGTGAGCTCGGCTCCAACCTTGGGTGTTTCCACGAAGACGATGTCGCCCAGCGATTGCTGCGCGTAGTCGGTGATGCCGACTACGGCAGTGGTGCCGTTGACCTGGATCCATTCGTGTTCTTTGGTGTACTTGCGGTCTATCGGATAGGGCATAAAAGTTGTGGCTCCTGAGCGCTGCTCAAACATTTTGTTTTCCGCGAGGGTACGACCCTCAGCGGCGAAAGTCGCGTTCCTGGTGCTACCTGAATACCGCGCTCTCAAGTTTCTAACCCGCGACTGATTCCGGGATCGGCCCGAAGGCGCCCGCGCGTCAGGCGCCGGCGCAACGTTTTTCCTGCTACTTCCTTCGTCTGTAGAAAGGGGTCGAGACTACGGCTGCACCGACCCGCTGATTTCTTATTTCTACATTTACTTCTGTGCCTACGGCTGCCTGGTCTATCGGCACGTACGCCAGGGCTATATTCTTCTTTAAGTACGGAGCCGGGGAGCCGCTGGTGACGTAGCCGATTTCTTGTCCTTGTTGGTTTTGCACTTTGTAGCTGTCGCGGGCTATGCCGCGGTCGGTCATTTCCAAACCTACCAATGCCCGCTTTATGCCTGCGGCTTTTGACGTCTCGAGTGCGTCCCGGCCAATGAATTCGGGCTTCTCCATTTTGCAGAAACGGTCCAGGCCTGCTTCCCAGACGTTAATCGTATCGGAAATTTCGTGGCCGTAGAGGGGGAGCTTGCCTTCCAGGCGAAGCGTGTTGCGGGCTCCGAGGCCACAGGGAACTACGCCGAATTCTTTGCCGGCTGCCAGAATTTCGTTCCAGACTCTTGCGCTGGTTTGCTCGTCGGAGGGGATGTAGATTTCGAATCCGTCTTCGGCGGTGTAGCCGGTGCGTCCTATTAGGATGTTGGGGAGGCCACAGAGCTTGCCATGCGTGACCCAATAGAACTTTACTTTGCTGAGATCGGCGTCGGTCAGCCTTTCGAGAAGATGAACTGCTTTCGGACCTTGAATCGCGATTTGGGTGAAATCGTCGGACAGATTTTCTACCGCGCAGTCGAATTTGCGGGTGTTGTCGCGGACCCAGTTGAAATCTTTTTCGCGGGTCCCGGCGTTGATGACGAGCAGGTAGTCGTCTTCCGCCAGGCAGTGGACGATGACGTCGTCGACGAAAGTGCCTTGCGGGTAGAGCAAGGCGGAGTATTGCGCCTGTCCGATTTGGAGCTTGGAGGCGTCATTCATCGAGATGTGCTGGACGGCGGCTAATGCCTCCGGGCCGGCGAGGCGGATGTCGCCCATGTGGCTGACGTCGAAGACACCCACTCCGGTGCGTACGGCCATGTGCTCGTTGATAATGCCGCCGCCGATCGCGGCGGGGTATTCAACGGGCATGTCCCAGCCGTTGAACTCCACCATCTTCGCGCCCATTTGGCGATGGACGGGGTGCAGCGCGGTTTTACGGATGGCGGGCGCCTCAACGGAAGACAATCGAGACCTCAATCAGCTAGCAGGGCTGGCTGCGGGGATGGTTGACTGTTTACCGTAACATGCGGTTTTTCGGGCGGTCAAACACAACCGCGCTTACAAGAAGGGCAAAAGGGGACACGGAGGATCGCCTAGCGCGTATCACGATCTAGCCACTTTTCTACGAGGACTGGACGCCATTGCTCGAAAGCGTCCAACAGCTCTGCGGGGGTTTCGCGCGACAGGACAAGGGCTCGGTTTTGCGGCTTGAGGAATCGTTCTTCTACGGCGTGGTCTAGCATCGCCAGCAGCGGGGTGTAATAGCCTCGGACATTTACGATACCGCAAGGTTTCGCGTGCAGCCCGAGCTGGCTCCAGGTCAGGACTTCGCAGAATTCTTCCAACGTGCCGAAGCCGCCGGGGAGGGCGATAAAGGCGTCGGAGAGATCGGCCATCAGGGCTTTGCGCTCGTGCATGCTGCCGACGACGTGGAGTTTGGTGAGACGGCGGTGTCCGATCTCGCGGGTCATGAGGTGCCCGGGGATGACGCCGGTGGCTTCACCGCCGGCTTTGAGAACGGCGTCGGCGATAGCGCCCATCAGTCCGACGTTTCCGCCACCATAGACTAGACCCACGTTTCGTCGGGTTAACTCGGCGCCTAATGCTTCGGCGCTGGCGCGATAGGCGGGATCGGTGCCGGCACTGGAACCGCAGAAAACGCATATGCGCCTCATGAGGGCATTTTATGACTTAGGGGCGTGAAAAACGGGGACTGCTGTTCTCGTCCAGGGAGTTTGTGGCGTCGACCCTTTCTACACCATCGATTTGTCGCGGTTCACTGGGGCAAAGATCAAAAGCTTCGCTCCTCTATTCACCGCAAAGAATTATTTTCCGAATTGGACGGTTACGCGCGAACCTGCGGGGACGTGGGCTCCGGCTACCGGGGTTTGTTGGCGGGCTACGCCGCTGCCTACGGCGTCGAGTTCGAGGCCGGTGTCTTGCGCGGCTTCTACTGCGCCGCGGACGGTTTTGCCTACGAAGCTGGGCACTTCGATGCCGCCTTGTTCTACGTCCAGAACTACGGTGCCGCTGGCGGGGAGTTTGGTTTCCGGCGTGGGCTGGGGCGGGCTTGGTTCGGTCGTTTTTACAGGCGCGGCGGCCAGTGGCTCGCGTACTGCCGCCTGTACTACGTCCGTTGCGGGTTCGGCGGGCGCGCTCGATTCTTGCTCGGGCTTGATTTGAGTTGGCGGCTTTGGCGGTTCGGAGAGCGTGCTGGCTACTTCTGCGGTTTCAAGGGGTTCACCGGGATGGTCGGGAGTTTCGTCGGCCAGGTCTTTGTCTCTTATCTGGGACTGCACCAGCAACCATTGATGTTTCGGCGCCAGGGGCAGATCGTGCGCGACGTGCAGGTATTCGAGAACCTGTTGGGCGATGCGATGGAAGACGGGGGCGGAAACTTGTCCGCCCTGGTGGGGACCGACGGCTGAGTCGAGAATGACCGCGACGACGACTTGCGGATTGTTGACGGGAGCGAATCCGGCGAAGGAGGCGACGTATTTGGTTCTCGAGTAGACTCCGGTTGCGGGATCCACTTTTTGGCCAGTGCCCGTCTTGCCGGCTGACGAATAGCCTTCCAGAATCGCCTTGCGGCCTGTGCCTTCGAGCACGACCTTTTGCATCATCGAACGCATTTCAGCGGCGGTGAAGGGTGAGACGACGCGATGCGAGGCGCCGGGATGAAACGCCACCGTCTCGACAGCTCCTTGCGGAGGAACTGTGCCGGCGACGATGCGCGGGGCCACATAGACTCCGTCGTTGGCGATGGTGGAGATCAGGCCGGCGAGCTGGATCGGGGAGATACCGATTTCCTGGCCGATCGAAATGGCTGCGATAGAAACTTTGGACCAGCGGCTGGGGGGCTTGGTGATGCCGCGAGTCTCGCCGGGGAGTTCGATGCCGGTTTGCTGGCCGAAGCCGAAGGCGCGGATGTATTTGTAGTAGCGCTCTTCGCCGAGGCGAAGGGCGATCTTGATTGCGCCTACGTTGCTCGAATGCGCGAGCACTTCCGAGACCGGCAACAGGCCATGCGACTCGGCGTCGCGAATGCGCATGCCGTTGAACACGATCGATCCCATCTGGCAGTCGAAGATCTCGTTGGGATTGGTGACCTTCTCTTCCAGCGCGGCGGAGATTGTCACTACTTTGAAGGCGGAGCCGGGCTCGTAAACGTAGCTAACAGCACGGTTGGTGAGCGTCTCGGGCTTGATCTCTTTGCGGAGATTGGGATTGAAGGTGGGGCGGTTGGCGAGGGCGAGGATTTCCCCGGTGTGCGGGTTTTCGACGATGACCGTGCCGGCGATAGCTTTCGTGTCGTGGATCGCCTGCTCCAGTTCTTTTTCGGCGATGTATTGGATGTTTTTGTCGATGGTTAGGACTACGTTGTCGCCGGGCTCGGGTTGGGTTTCGATGTCGGAGAACCATTGCTTGCGGGCGTCGACGGAGATGTACATCTTGCCGGGCTCGCCGCGGAGCTGGTCGTCGAACTCGTGCTCGATGCCGCTTTGGCCGGAGTCTTCCATGCCGACCGAGCCCAGAACTTGCGCTGCCAGGTCACGCGCGGGATAGAAACGCTTCGGTTCCTTTTGGAAGTGGATGCCTTGCAGCTTGAGGGAATTGATGCGCTCAATGGTGTCGTCGTCAGCTTTGCGGGCGATCCAGCAGAATGTCTTATGCGCGCGGCAGTCGGCAAGGACTACGTTATAGTCGTCGCCGGTGATGCGGGTGATGAGGTGGATCGCGGTGGGGAGATCTTTGACTTCTGTGGGGACGGCGAAGGCGGAGTCGACCATGACGGACATGGCGAGTTCACGGCCGCCGCGGTCGTATATGATGCCGCGCTTGGCGGCTAGGGGGACGGCGCGCTGCTGTTGGTGTCCGGCTTGCTTGACGAATTTCCCGTAGCTGAAGACTTGGAGGTAGACCAGGCGAGCGCAGATGGCGGCGCACCAGAGCAGCATGACGGCGCCCAGGAGGTAGAGGCGGGGGAGCTTGGCGGGAGTGAGTGTGGCGGGCATAGTGAAGGGTCAGAGGCCAGGGACCAGTCGCTGCCGCCGGCGGCGATAGCGCCTCGTTTGCGGAAGGAGGATTACGACTTTCGCGGCACAGTGCATGGCTGGTTCGGTCCGCTCCCGATGAAAAAGCCGAAAACACTCCAGAAAAATTTTAGCTGGACGGCCACTGAAACGGCCGCCGCCCGAAAACCTGCCGAGCTGGATAGCCGAGGATTGTCCCCGTATGGACCATGCCCACCTGGACGCAGCTACGGGCGGCACGGGCGCTCTCGGCTGCGGCACGCGTCGCTTCGCTTTTGCGGGGCGGACGAAATGGCTCCGCCCCGATACAAGAACTATTGCACCACCACTACGACTGGGGCGTTGCTGGCCATGACCGGGGCTTGTCCCTCGGACGATGCGGCGTCCATGTGGATTACCTGTCCCGGCTCTGGGGGGACCAGGCCCATGCGGCGGGCTAGGACATCGATGCGTTCGGGATCGCGCAGCGATGCGTCTTCGAGACGCAGGGCTCGGTTCATGTCCGTGAGGCCGGCCAGTTCGCGCTTGGCGGACTCGATCTGGTAGCCGTATTCGATGGCTTTGAAATGTTGCCAGGCGTAGGTAAAGACGAGTAGGAACAGGCACGCCAGCGCGATGCCGAACTGCTTCATCTCGCGCGTGCGGCGCGGGTCTTCGACCTTGACGAGACGGGAATTGTCGATCGCTTTCGCAAAGTAGATTTCCGGGGTGCCCGTCCAGAGAGAACGGCGTTCGACTGCCGGTATTGCCCCTTGGATTGTTGCCGCTGCTGCCGCCATTTATGCCGCTCCCATGAACGTCTGTTCGTTCTCAACCGGAATCTGCAGGGTGAAAATCTCGTGCAGTTCTTCGGCAGACTGCTGCTCTGCCGGGTGTGTGATGTGGTCTACGGTTCGGAGCAAGTCAGCGATCAGAGTGTCCGTGTACATTTGCTGCTACCTCTAAAGTGGATTCCTACCACGGAACCCGTGAAAACCGGCTTCCGGCTTTTGCTTTCCGGCTTCCGGTACTTCCTGTTGCTCCGGCCGGATCTTGGTCCAGCCTGGTTTCAAAACAAATGCCGCTTACGGTTCTGCCGCGTGCGAGGGCGAGACGCCCTCCCCAGAGCCGGCAGGTTGCCGGCGCTACCTGACCCGGCACTGCTTGAACGGCTCGTGCCGGGGCTCCGGCTGGTTTTCCGGAGCTAAACTCTTTCCGCGGCTCGCAGCTTGGCGCTGCGGGAACGCGGGTTGCGATCGGACTCTTCGGCTGACGCGGTTACAGGTTTCTTGGTCAGCACCCTGAATTGGCCTTGTTGCGCGCCGTCGCGGAAGGCATCTTTTACCATCCGGTCTTCCAGCGAGTGAAAACTGATCACGACCATGCGGCCACCTGGTTTGAGGATCTTCGGCGCCGCTTCGAGCAGCGCCTTCAGATCGTCGAGTTCACGGTTTACGAAGATTCGGAGTGCCTGGAAAGTTCTGGTCGCCGAATGAATCCGCCGTTCTGCCTGGTTCATTGGCCGGGCCGCGGCTGATATCACTTCCGCAAGGTGTGCGGTGTTGCGTATCGGCCGCGACCGGCAAATGGCTCTGGCGATTCTCCGCGACCTCCT
>Ga0123355_10003570_pt1 | contig 22370 bp, 25 predicted proteins | sample TergutEmb28metaG_3_FD_89872 | JGI IMG/M metagenome (GOLD analysis project Ga0123355, IMG submission 89872) | Embiratermes neotenicus P1 segment gut microbial communities from Petit-Saut dam, French Guiana - Emb289 P1 | ecosystem: Host-associated > Arthropoda: Insects > Digestive system > Gut ... | reverse complement strand
TGGACACACAACCAGCCAACCGGATCTGACTGACTACACAGCCACGGCACTACACCACACGTGGCAAAAATACCACTAAGTCGTCAGCTCCTGAGGATGGGCACAAGGTGGCCCGAAACATGTTGAGCAACGTATAAAGGAGAAATAAATATAATACTAAGTGACATCTAGTTGGTTTCTTATTCCACATAGAGCCTTTCTAGGGTTTGTAACCATGTGTAGACATTATATTAAATATGTATATATTTGTAGTATTGCTCTCACTAATTTGTGTAGGTAGGATATTTGGGCCACTACATGAAGTTTGCCTAGGGGTCATGACATATATGTTGTTAACATGGCCACTTTTTAATTCTGTCATAAACAGACAGTTTGAAATTCAACTGTGTATTTGCTTTTTTTAAATAATTTGCAGTATTGACGTGATTTAGATCTTTTTGTGTTGGGGTGGGGGTAAAAACCTATTGTGTGAATGTATTCACCACCCTGAATTCTGTTGGCAGTTAAAAGAACTTGGTTATTGGAAAATTTGAACATATGCTGTTTCCCCCAAAAAAACTTTCATTTAGGTTCCAATTTAAAAACTCGTATTCTTGGTCTTTGCATTTGCAAAATCACCTAAGTTTTTTAATATTTTGTGGCTGCTTATTTGTGTTCATCAGCCAGAATAGCGAGATTTACCTTGGTTTGGCCTATTGAAATTTTCTTTATTTTTTTTAATTGCTCATAATTTATTAAATGACTTTCCACACTAGCTACGTATTGGAAGCATAAAAAATAACATGGAAACACTTCTCAGAAAATTCACTTTCCTTTGAATGACTGTACTTTGTGAGAGGTAATTATGAAAACTGCTTAATCAGCATTTTCCGGTTAAGTGTTTTTGTAACAAGGAAATTACACAAAGTATCTGATGGCAAAATGAGGTGAGATTCTTTGTTGAGATTTGCTGATAGATTTAAAATACTTGCTTTTGGCATTTTCTTGTGTTTAGGAAATCCAGAGTAGTTTTCCACGGTTTGAATTCCTCAAAACCGTTGATTAATTTGATAATTTATCTTGTCAAATACATAATATAAGTATTAACTGTGTATCAGTGTTGCCAACCTGCCAAGGAACAATGGTGCTGCCAAAGACAAATACTTTCCCCAGAGTTATGCATCTCCAGATTCTCGGATGTTCACTAATAAATTCTTGACAGGTGAAGAAGTCAACAAATAATGTAAACCTATACAAATCCTGTAACAAAATACAGTTTTATGTGAGTAAGATATAAAATGTTGTGCACTGTAACCACATTGTGTATTATTATTATTATTATTATTATTATTATTATTATTATTATTATTATTATGCCACAGTTGGTAACACTGAAACACTTTTACATGAAGTTGAATTCTTGTGAACACACTCAAATTCACCCAAATAGTGTGTGGTGTTCAATTAATAAAAGAAATTGTATGTTGCAAAGGGCTGTTGGGTCTTCTGTATTTGTTGGACCTTTATCCTTTGCATACTCTTGCTGTTTGGTAGCTATGCCCGGCTCTAATTACAGGTTCAGGTAAATCTGGCAAAGGATGTCTTGAAGAAGGTGGAGACAAATCTGGAACAGCATAAACAGTACAGTGAGAACTATGAGAAAGCAAAGGTATGGATTGAAAATGCAAAACAAGTAATCTGGGACTGCAGTGACGCTTCTTCAAACAGCAGCCGGGAAGTGTTACAGGCTCGGTTAGAGCAGATCCAGGTCAGTTAAAACTATTTTGTTTTTCCAAACTATAGTTTTGCAAAGAAGTTCTGTTCCATTTGTCCGGTTAATGTACCTGTTGTTGTAAAGAACTTGTTCTTAGTATTAGTTGTTACAAAATTTCTCTCATGGTTGAAATGTTCTTAAATAAAATTGCTGTCTTGGGAAGAGTAGTTTTACCAAATGCATCTAAGTGCCATAAAGCAGTTGTCTGTATACCACATTCTGGGCTGATGTTCTTACATTTATGCTGATGGCGATGTTGATGTCTGACTTAACCCGTTCATTTTCACATCAGAGGTACCTTAAAGGCATGTGAAGTCACACCTTAATGATGGTAGTGCATACTGAAATTTTACAAAACTTTTGTCCTCCTGAATTTAAATTTATACTGTGTGAGCATTTTATTCATCTTCTGCATCACTGTTGTCGTCTTCATCATCATCATCATCATCATCGTCATCATCATCATCATCATCCCCATTTACTTACAACACCACCACCACCACCACCACCACCACCACCAGCGTGGTTGTCATTTTCATTGGCATCATCATGAGTATTGTCATTGTCGTCATCTTCCACTCTACCAGGCTACCAGGTTACCTAGTAGAATATGCTTCTTGGCAATTTGAGTGATTTTAAAATGTTTCAATCATTCTGCACTTTTTATGTATATAGATTACTGTTGTTATTTTATTGGAACTGTTTATTAGATGTACCAAAGGTAGGCTTTGTTCTTTAGTTGGTACTTGGCAAAGTTGAAATGAAAACTAGGCTGTAGCATTCTGTGAACATCTGGACAAAGTAGAGTTACTCTTGACTAGTGTATTAATATTTGGGAAGTGTATCTGTGTGACACAGGAATATATATAGGTGATGAAAAACTAAATGTGGTGTGGTGTAACTTCATAGATCTGTGGTGTAAATGTGGATTTAATTCTGGATTCAAGTCAGTTTAATTCTTGTCTGTGCTGTTATTTGAAAGAAACCAAGAAAAATATTCCCATGTTTTATCTTTCCATATTGTAGTTGCATCTCATAACCAGTTCCTTGTGGTGTATAAATTCTTTATTATCATTTTATTTTGCTAATATAGAGCACGTTTAAGATGTTTCACAGTTGTTAAGTAAGTTTCATATTGTTGTTAAACAGGAATTGTTACAAAAGAGAGAAGAAGGCCAGAATCTGATCCATATGACTGTAAACTGTGGAGAGAAAGTTCTTCGCAACACACGATCAGATGGGAGAGACATCATTAATAATCAGCTGAAAGAAGTACAGAATGACTGGGATCGACTTGTAAGGAAAATATCAACTGCTAAAGTTCATTTAGAAACTAGTCTGCTACAGTGGGCGGACTACAGCTCTTCCTACTCACAACTCCAGCAGTGGATCACTGACCGTGAGGCTAAGTTGCAGCAAGTCTGTGAACAGAGGGTTAGTGACTTCCATTGAATTGCATGAAATAAAATGTTTTAGATTGTATTGAAATTATTTTTATCATTTCAATGAACTGGTCATCTGCTTCAGAGAATGTGTTAATTGGAATGATATACATTGTATTTCTGCAATACCCATTCAAAATTCAATCACCACAGCATTGTTAATATGCTTGCGGTGAAATTATGTTTGTATTTTTTTAGATTATCAAACCTTAACAAGATATCACTCATAAAAAGAATATTCAGTTATGTTTTCCTTGCATCATTAAATTACTTGAAGCACAGTTAGGCACTTTGCACTTTGCAGTGCTGTGCAAAGTTTCACATGTCTTTTCAAGCTTCGTATGGCATCTGTAGTATGGATACCATTATATTGTCAGTACATTAGTAACATAGTTATCAGCCAGAATTTTGATTATCCCTTCACAGGCCTCAAAAGCAAAGAAGGCTCCAGCTGCAGGACTCAGCTCTCTAAGTATTGGAGAGAGGAAGGCTACTCTGCGTCAGACAAATAGCATTGTTCAGGACATTGTATCATTTGAGCCAATGATACAGTCTGTAACATCCAAAGCAGAGGATCTGTTGCAAGCACAGCCTGCGTCTGAGATATCCATCAAATATGAAACACTGAGTAAACATGCTAAGGAACTGTATGCCAAACAGAAAGAAACAGTGGAACAACATCAGGCATTCATAGATGCTGGTAATGACTTTATGCAATGGATCCGAGCTGCCAAGGAGAAACTCAGCAAATGTTCAGAGCCAACTGGTGACAAGGAATCGCTTAGCACTAAACTGTCACAGTTGAAGGTAAACACAGGCTGCAGTAACTTATTTAACTGTATTTGCAAAGTTTAGTGTCAAGGTGGGAAATACTTGGGGCTGTAATTCAATTGCAACTTTACATGCAACAGATGTGTTTTATGCCACTTGTGTGATATGTTAAGTGTTTAATTCTTATATAAAATTCTTAGTACCTCCTGTTTCACATAGTATGTCATCTTACTAAGTATCATTCAGAGACTGTAAGCTGTGTAAGTTCACATTGTTGAACTCCAGTTACATTTAACCTTTAGAAGACCTGTATTTTCGTATGTGAACACAGTATGTGTAGGCACCCATACCAATGTTCGCAAATATGAACACGTGTTGCAATACTGGGAAAACCCATTTCCTTGTCTTAATTTTTGTCTTTGTATGTGCTGGCACACAGAACTATTAGACATCAACATTTTGACAACTGTGTGTGGGTTTATCCAGATACAGAGAGTGTTGATGAACTGTAACATAAACTGCTTTGTGTGACATAGTGTGCATTCAAATAACAGAGCCCTTTCATCAGCTTGCAATCACACCGGATTTCACATCAAACACATGTGCAGTTTATGTGGGCAGTAGGGCAAAGGTAGATGAAAGGAAAACTTCGCATTCTCATTACACACTGCACAACCATGCAGAAGGGACAGGCTTTGGAACCTGTGAGCAAGAAGGCTTGTCTGCTGCATCCAAATCAGGTATCAGAGCTGATTATAGACAGCAACAGTGATGAGTCCCAATGTGATGTTCATGCTACAGAGGATGAGGAATACTGTGAAGAAGTTTTGTTGGACCACACCTACAATTGCAGAGTGAGTATACATTGCTCAGGTTCCACTTAGCCTGGATTCAGCTAGTACCTCTGAAGATGATGCATCAAGTGGGCCAGCTCTTAAGATGCAACAGGCACCAAAATTGCAGTGAACACTATCCCCTTGCCTTTAAAGGAGTGTAGTACACAAATTTACTAGAGGATCCAGAGGACTGACTGACAGTGAAACACCACGCATCAGTGATGGCTCTGTTCCACTTAGTGTTTTCATGTTGTATTTTGCAGAGATAATTGTACAGCTTGTGTTGGAGGCCAGCAGATATAAACACTGGTGCAGAGGCTTTCTTGCCAAGGGACCTACTTTCTAACCAGATGTATGTGAGGCCAAAATGTTTGTGTTACTGGCAATAACAGTACATATGGAACATTGATTATGAAACCACCTGACAGACTACTGGCAAAAATAGACCAGTTGTACACTCCATTCTACAGACACATGATAAAGTGAAACAGGTGTATACCCATCCAATAGTTCCTGCATTTCATGGACAACAGGAATGGATTTAACACAATGGAGAAAACTGTGATAGACTATGGAAAAATACAAGACATATTTGAAATTCTAAACAGGACATTTTCAGAATTTTACAACCTGTCAGAAAATCTGGCATTTGATATAGTTATAGTTTTGTTCACAGGTAGGGTGATTATATACAATATATTCCCAAGAAGCACATGTTTTGGTATCAAGCTATACAAATTATGTGCAATGACTGGATACACCTGCGATTGGAAGTATACTTGGGGAATGATAGAAAGTGTGTGGCACAGCAGTTGACAGCTACCCAATCACAATGACAGAGCTGATGAGGAAAGTAGAAGGACTCATACACAAATTGTACATGGACAATTTCTTTTCCTCTGCTGAACATTTTGATGACTTGACAAAAACCATTAACTATTTTGGAACTGTCAGGCCAAACATGAAGGGCATGTCCGAGGACCGAAGATGTAAAACTTTGAAAATGAGATGGAATGATATTCAAGTAACAACCAGAGGTGACTTCACAGCAATACATTGGGTGGACAAGAGAGACATCTGCTTGTTGATTAACATACACAATTCACGACAAGAAGGAAATTTCTGTGATGAACAGATAAATGTGATAAAACTGGACATTGTGGTGGTTTATAACCATCACGTGGGTTATGTTGATAAAGGAGACAGCCTGGCTAATAGTTACTCAGTCAGCCATTGGACATGGAGGTGGACAAAAAGGCTGTATTGCATCTGTTAGATCTGGCCGTTCTGAATGGTTACATGCCTCTTTCTTTATGTGGAGGGAAAGAAATATCACACAGATATTTGCTTTGCTTTTTGAGGAACATGCTGGCATTGGTTGGACAAGAATGGCAGCTGGAGAGCTGTAAGGAGACCACTTGCTACTTCTGTGAATGTTGGCAGACTAGACACTATTTCCAATATGTACTGGCCTGTTCTCTCAAAGCCAGGGAGCTGTTGCGTATGCTCTGTGAGAGGTGCGTGTTGAATCCCCTAAGTGTGATGTGGTCTTCATTTTGATAAAACATGCTTTGCTGATTATCATGCAAAGGGCCAACTGTAAAACTTCTTTGCGTGTAGTTCCCATACACTAAGTTGAAGTTTGGAACCAAAATTTAAGTAGAAGGAAGTGGATTTTTACAGATTTCTAGACGTTTATTTTGCGTATTTGTGTAATGAGGTTAAGTACAACATTTTTAAAGCCATGCTGCACAATCTCAGTGTAATTTCCAACAAACTGCTAATTGTCCAGAAAATATTCACATTTTTCATGAAACTTGCGCTAAACATGAAATACCCCCGTGTGAAAACTTGGTAGTACTGAATGCAGCTATGGGCATTTAATATGGTCCTTTAAAGGTTAATGCCAGGTGGCTCACCTGCATAGTTGAGGATTCATATTGACTTCTTCCTTCTTGATATGAGTCCAAGTTCCATATTGATTTTGTTTGTGGTATGGATTTATTTTTTTAAGGGATCTTTTTAATGTTGTTCCTGCATAATTCTTCAAGGTGACTTCCTTTTCACCAACTTGTATTTAGTACTGTGTTAATACAGTGGATAGCTCAAAAACAAAAAAACAAAAAAAAAAAAACTCTTAGGATTTCATGTTCAGTAATATTTTCATTGTGCAATGAGAGGTGTAGCTGTGTATGTTTGTTTTTATTATTATGGGACATGGAACTTCGATAATTCTCACCTGTATTTACCATAGTGCTGCATGTTTGTGTCTGGTATGGATGCAGTCACTTTACACTGTATGTTGTGCAGGTACTTGAAAGTGGACAGGAAGAGGGACAGAAAAAATTGGAGAAAGCTCTGGAACAAGGAAATGTTGCTTGTCAAGGTGCAGATCCTGAGGATAAGGAAGTTATTGAAGAAGAAGTTTGTCTGCTTCAAGAAGAATATGATACGTTCCTGTAAGTTACATTGAAACAATTGATGAAGTAGGCTAGAGTGTGGTCAGAGTAAGTAACAAAAGTGCTGAGCATATGTTTTAGCATCCCACAGTCATGCAGAAACTTTAAAATCCGTACGTGATCACTGTCATCATCATCATCATCATCATCATCATGGTCATCAAAATTCAGTTTAGTTCATTTTGTGTTTAGTAACATGCTGACTCAAAAGCTTAATGGCCAGTCACAAAATCAGCCCTACTACATGGACATAATGTGCACACAAAAGCAAGCCAACAGGAATAACAGACAGAACAATACAGTACAATTTGCACCCCTCCTAGCCCTCAAAATAGAAGGGGAGCAGCAGTAGTTTAGATCTGGGCAGTGAGAAGGCCACTGTTCCCTACTTATTCTGTCATCAAGAACTCTCTGAGCAAGGCATAGAATTGATTGCTATGTGAGCTGCTGTACTGTATTGCTGAAGAAAGAATTTCTGTCATAATCAGACATGTGTTTTAAAAATGGTGTCATAATGTGTGTAACATTCTGGTATGAGTTATGGTCTCAGAAATAGAAATGGACTGAAGAATCCTAGATGCTGCCATAGCATACAGCTCATGGACGCACACACACACGCGCTCGCTCGCTCACTCCCTCGCTCGCTCACTCCATGGAGCAGAGACCTTGAGAAGCCAATCAGTTCTCAGTCAGTCAAATTACCAGCTTTTTATGGAAACTGAGGTTCATTACTGCATTTACAAGTGCCCACCACCTGTCCCTATCCTGAGCTAGATCAATTCACTCCATACCCTCTGCCTCCCCCATCCCACTTCCTGAAGATCCATCTTAATATTATTCTCCAGTCTATGCCTGGGTCTTCCAAGTGGCCTCTTTCCCTATGGTTTCCCCACCAAAACCCTGTATATGCCTCTGCTATCCCCTCATACGTGCTACATGACCCGCCCATCTCATTCTTCTTGATTTGATCACCTAAATAGTATGTAGCGCGGATTTTCTGGGCATTATATTGCCATTGCAAATATAATACAACACTGTAGAAATTAGATCTGTTCTCATGCTTAAGTTCTAGATGTCTGAAGATGCAATTATTTCAGGATGTTACATTCTGTCAATAGCTACATAATTACTGATATTTTGGAAGAGTGTACTGTGTCTGTTTTCAGAGAGTGACAGTCCTGAAAGTGGAGACACTACACTCCTTTGAAACTTTGGTAACTATATACCAGTTGACACAGCATATAACATCTCAATCACAGAAGACCAGAATCATCATAAACATTGCTGTGAGAATCTCAACTTTCTGGTGTGGTAGAAGAAATTCTACTGCTTAATTAGACCTCAAGTGAAAGTGTGGGGAGGTACCAGTTCACTCATCATTATATCTGCAGATTTAAATGGATCCAGTTTTCACAATTTGTTCATAATACCAGACAGTGGCCAAAGTGTAGAAACCTCTCAATACTAAATGCAATACACCACTGTCAGAACCATTTACAGTTAAGAAGTTTACTACATTTTAAGTGTCTTAACTCTCTTCCATTTAGTGAATCCTTGAACCGAACCAAAAGCCTGCTGGAAGTTGCTATTGTTAAATGGACTGAGTATGAAGACCATTACCAGGAAGCTTCTGATTGGCTCACTCAGACTGAACAAGTGGTACAGACGTTCAATAAACTCCAAGACAGTTTAGAGGAAAAGAAAAATGTTCTGGAACAGTTCCAGGTAATTGCTATCCTAACAGTCAGTTATTCATTTTGTTGTTCCAATTTGTAATGCTGCTGCTGAAGTCAGCAAAACTTAATTCATCTGGGTATGCATCTTACTTCAGTAATTCAATAACAAGGCCAAAAGTATACCACAAATTCATGACATATGCTACCTAATCAGATGCTAAACAATAAGAAATTTTATTTAAGGGAATGCTGTTGGATTTGGAGTGCATTGTATTTTTGCTGTGGAAAAGGGTTTGGTAATGGCTTATACTGTATCTCTTTTTTTTAACAGCTTCATCTGCAGACTTTATTTGATTGGCAAAAAGAACTGGATCGTCTCAATATGAAAGCTCAGCTGTTGCTGGAGACTTGTGCAGACACAAGAATCAGCAATGCTGTTACACAGATGACCACGAAGTACAATGCTCTGCTGTCTCTTGCCAAAGAGATCATGAGGCGGCTTGAGCTGCATTACCAAGTAATCATGATGTGTTCCATTTATGTTTTTCAAGTTAAGAAACTAATAGAAGTTGTATGTGTATTTCACGTGCTTTATTGAAATGTGTTTTCAGGAACACCAACAACATAACACTCTGTACCAGGAATGCCAGGACTGGGTTGATCGTACCAGAGATAAACTGAATGAATGCCATGAAATCCCTAGTACACTACCAGAAGTTAACAACAAGCTGCAGACAGTGAAGGGAATTAGACAGACTCTTGAACAAGGACAGAACAAACTTAGGTATGGTGGTCTGCTGATTTGTTTGTAGCACTGTGACACTTCTAGGGATTTTCAGGCTTCACTTTCATATCATTGTATTTGTAATTACTGTAATGTAGCATATAGCATGTGAGAAATCACAGTGTGTTCTTTCATTTTTAGCTCATTGAGGAGAAACCCATAGCATGGAATGTTTCTTTCAAGTGAACTGATGCTGAAGGAGAAATGCAGGGGATTGATATGATTTTTTCTGCATTTCATCCCTTACCTTCACCCTGTAAAGATCATAAAGATCATAATTTGATTATAGCTGATTACTATCATCTAGTCTTTGATGCTGTATAACATAGTAGATGTAATGAATGCCAATGGCTGTGTGGTCGATGGCATATGTCTGTGGCTGATTGCTTGCTGGGATCGCAGGTTCGGGTCCTGCTGAGGGCATGGATGTTTCTCTCTTGTGTTCATTGGATGTTGTGTGTATAGTGCCATGTGTGGTTGACTGATCACTCATTCAGAGGAGTCCTACTGGGTGTAGTGTCTTACTGCTTTTGGTTCAGAAACTTCAAAACCAGGCAGCCTCTTCCCAATTTGAGCTGTAGTGTCACAGAAAAAAATATGTCAGGCATTACCATCATTTTGAAAGAATCTGCTGTCTTCAATTTAGGGCAGCAGATGGATGCAGCATGTACCTTCAAAAGAGTAAATTTCTATCAGACCACATGATGTCATGTTCTGACAGTCTTAGTTATCACCATTATGAGAATCCCATGTCCCACTACAGTAAAATGTTGCTAATTTGATAGTGATTTATTCAAATTCCAGCTCCTATGAAACAGATGTTCTTGTACTGCTATTACTGAAACCTGCAATCTAAGATCCCAGAGTCACTAGGGGATGGATGTCAAGATCCATTGCTCCAAGGAGATCTGTTCTGTTACAGTTCTGGACTACAGAAACATTTGAAGATAAGAAAGTTGTGAATTAAAAATTCCCAGCAGTGCTGTGAGACTCTAGTAAATGAGAGTTTTATCTCTTTCAGACCAAACCCAAGTCACTCTGCAACTGATAGTCACTCTCCCAATTTGATGTAAAGATTTTTAGTCAGTCCACTCTTGTGTGGGGCCCCAAATTTTTTTTTTCACTGGGGCTTGAGCCTTCTCTTGATGGCTGTGTTCATAACTGCAGTTTCCTGTATATTTCAGGTATGCCTTAGAACTGAAAGAGAAAGTGATATTAAACACAGAACAAAATGGAGCTGCCAAAATTCAGGAAGATACAGAGAACCTAAAACAAGAGTTTGAAAAACTGATGACTGATGTTCAAGACATAAGACAGAAACTTACAAGTAGAGCTACACAATTGGAGGAAATTCAGAAGGTATACAGTTCAAGTAATATGCATCAAGGAATTGAACAAATTTTTTTGCCCTGGCATTCTTGAAAATTGTGAACTGTATTTTAATAATGCAGTATGGGTTCTTGGCCTACCATCTTTACAAAATTGAGTTATCCTTATGAGCACATATATGCTTTATATTTTATTGATGCTGAGTAGTGTACTTCTCACCAGTTAGTTTTAGGATGAACAAACTGAGGAAGATAAGTTGGCCAGATCACTTGGGAAAGCTGGACTTGGGTACGAAAATCAGTTGGATTGACCTGGCTGAGGTTAATGACTATTGGTAACAATTGTGAACACAGTAACAAATATTTCTGTTTGTTGATGGTTTATACGAAGAGTTTCAGCAGCTAACAGGGAGGCTGCTGTTCAGATTTTGAGGACAGAAACTTAAAAGTAATATGCAATCTTCTATAGCTTTTACCTAAATTTCAACAAAATGAAGGCCAGAATTCACTTGCATCTGTCATTCACTGCATTGTAATATTCAGGAATGCTACAAATTAAAAGAAGCAAACATGTAAACAAAGGCTTATTTTTCTCAATATTATTGAAAAGTTTTATTTTTGCAAAGTGTTGTGGATGGAGTTTTGTAATGTTGAGGAGTGATGATCCTTTGCATATGTAGTAGAAATGAGTGTGTTAGTTGGAATCATATTAATTCATTTTATGTTTTCCATTCTGTGCATAGTGATACAGTTGTTACAATGTAAACCAACAAAATGCACGCACTTCATTATAAATTACAGTAATGTTTTAATGTACTTAAACATGTATAGTAAAACATTATTGTAATTATAATGAAGTGTGTGCATGTTGTTGGTTTACATTGTAATAACATATTAATGTTTTTGTATGTATTTCTTCATAGGCTCACAAGTTGCTTGCTGATTGGCTGAATGAGGTTGAACAGAAAGTGCAGTCAGATGAAGGAACCTTCCTTAATGATTTAAGTGAGAAACGCGCAACACTAGAAAAGTTCCGCGCTTTGCAACGAGACATCAACAGTCACAGTGAGATGGTGGATAGAGTGAAGAATCGACTGGCTGATGATCCATCTTTATCTAATGAGGATTACCAGGGCAGTTTTAACAAGTATCAAACACTCAAGGATTTGGTTGCTAAGAATGTTGCTGTAAGTACAAGCGTATATTATCAATTTAATGCTTGCATGAGTTGTTTCATTGGTCAGCATGTCCAATAATGGTATAGGAAAGTAAATAAATAAGTAAATAAAACAAAACATAAATGTTACTATATTATATACATATGTATGTAGCTTGAAAGATAGAATGTTAACTGCAAAGTTAAAAGTATAAATCCTAACTTTTTTTTATTGGTATAAATAATGTTCCAGACTTTGGAGGAACAAGTGAAAGAGCATGAACAGTACAAACAAAGATACATTGATGCATTCGACTGGGTTCGAAAAACTCGCATTGACATTCAGCAGTGTAGTGATCCTCATGGAGAGAAAGAACACACAATTGAGAAAGAGAAGAAAATGACTGAAATAGCAGCAACTATGAAAGAGGGTAAGGTTTGTTAAAAAGCTTTGAGTTGTTAGTACTAACAGACCAACTGACTGACTTCATGGAGGAGAGTCCTTCAGAGGGTAGTAGTAGTAGATCATCAGGTAGTCAGAAAGTTTCATGTTTTTTTGAACCCAGAGGTTTATTACTGTGTTTACAAAAGCCTGCCACTGGTCTCTATCCTGAACCAGATTAATCCAATTCGTGCCTTTTCATCCTAACCTGTCAGCAGTGGAGGTTTCAAATCGGTCTTAGTACACTGAAGGTGAAGGTGGCTGAGTTTTAAATACTGAAATTCCATTCTCTGACAGTACAGACTGTAACTTCAACAGCTGCAATCAGATGAGGTGGCTTACATTAAACCTAAATTATATTTTTCAGTATGTTGTGGCTTTTTTCTACACCACTTTTGGTTGTAGAAGTAAAGGTGGTCCATTTTATCCTAGGGTTCATTGTCAATTCCTGTGATATAAAGGGTCAAATTTTTGTGAAATTTATGCTTCAAAATTCCACTTACCTCCAGGGATCACGTCTGTGGATCATAAGTTCTGTAACAGAAAATGGTTACAATTCTCCTCACTCCTCGCAAAGGACCTGGATAGTTCTCCTTCCTCCTTTCTCCTCCCCCTTGCTGATTCTGTTTGCATTCTTTGGCAGCAAATTGTTTAGCACCTACTCTACCCATGGACAAAGTGGCTGTCTCTCCTGTATGCACTCATCTCCTTCCTCTTCCTCATATGTCTTGCCTGCCCTGTACATACTTATCCCTCAATTTCCTCTTTCAATTCCTCTTCCTCGTTATTCTTTTGGCCTATTTCCTTTTTCTCATAAGGCTTCCATTCCTGCACCTCTTCTCAGTCCCATGTCCAGGTGGTGGCTTCTTACTCCAGGGCTGTTTTCCCTCAGAGTGATCTGTTTTGTATTTTTTCATTTCTGTGGCTCTTCATCCTGTAGCAACTATTCTGCTTTGCTAAAAACAACCCTCTTTTTCTTGGCACTTGTTCAGGGAGCCTCATAGGGGTTACCTGCCTTATGTGTTCCTCATCTCTCTGTTTTCACTATTTTCCCTTTCTTTCTGTTATATTTTTTCTTTTCCTGTTTCATTCATCTTTGTCCTTTATGTCCGCTGCCTGCACCTGACAGTGGCTTCATATGCCTGGGCCTTGTTACCTTGGAGAAACTCAACTCCCTTTCTGTCCTTCCCCCTTCTTACTCCAATGACACTATTGGCTAGCATTATGTTCTTTGAAAACCAATCACTACCCACACCATTCCCTGTATAACTGCATAAGTAAGTGTTCCCAGTATTCTTCTTGGACTGCTTGACTCTTGAAGATGGCACCAGTAGGTTGTCCTCAAATGCCGGTAACTGTGAATCTGCATTGGGTAACATCCCAGAAGATCAAAGATCTCAGTTACTCCACTGTGGCAGCCTGAAATCACGTATGGTTTTGGTCCTTTCTCTGTGTATGTGGGGCAAGATTATTGAGCAGCTGTATGCAAAAATCTCCTACACTTCTGGGGATCACATCAGTGGAGCGTGATGTTTCCAACAGAAAATTGTTTATTCTTAGGTGCATCTAATATTCATCCACTCTTGCACATCATTTCTGAACAGCCAGTAAGATACGACTCCAGGGGGTGTATAGCCATTGTATGGCAAGTAGTAGTAGTAGATAATGATGAAGATGATGATGACAATGACAACGACGAAGACAACGATGGCGATGACGACTACCACAGAGATAATGATAGATAATGATAATGCATAGTGTAATTTTGCACATTGAACACAGAAAAAAACAGTGTATCATGTGCATTGTTAGTCCTGTTCTTTATAGTAGTGTATGATGTGAAGGATTTTCATTAAGTCAGGTTCCCTAAGCAATAAAAATTGAATGATAACTTGTATGATCTCTACGTAACAGGTGAGAAGTTGGTAGAAGAAGCAGTTGCTTTGAGTAACACTGTCATGAGGACAACTGGAACTGAAGGCCAAGACATACTGAAGCAGGAAATCCAACAACTTAAGGCTGATTGGGAAGGTCTAAGAATTATCTGCAGTGACTCACAGAAAGTTCTGTCTAAGTGTATAGCATCTTGGAATGATTTTGCAGACACTTTCAACAGGATGAAGGGCTGGATTGATGTTTTTCAGAAGAAACTAGATGCTGAAGTTGAAGGAGACAACAGTACCCCTGAACAACTGCAGAGATGTAGGGTAAGCTAACTGTAAGGAACAAATAGTGAGATAGTATAGCTTGTATGCTCCTGTTGTTGTGGTACAATGTACTCTGTTGTGGTATGCACATAGGACAGTAAAATGTTGATGTATTTTCTGTAAAATATGTTATAATCTTCCAGGCAGTTATTCTCATTTATGTAATACATAAACCTGATATAAAGTAGTAGCATGTGTTTCCTTTGTATTCCTTACAGTGTTATAGTATACACTGATTACGGTTTTGGCTTGTATGTTTAATGTGTTCTTTAAGAGTATTTAAAGACAGAAGTATGATAAATTACTAATTGCTATAAAATTTATTGCCTGGTGTCTAAGTATCTTGATTATTCATCCATACTTATTGGTACTGGCACAGAAGTTGTGACTGGCTGGGGACAGTTTGATCGGTGGGCTTACCTTCAGTTGATTAATTATATTTCTGTATGTTAAGCATTGTTTATGTGAACCAAAAAGAAACAGAAAGTAAAGTAAAGTAAAGTGAAGTGAAGTAAAGTAAAGGGTATGATTAGTACATCTTTCTTTTGCATGCATTGAATCCGAAAACAGTTGTTAAGTTTTGTGGAATTGGAATTGAGAATTTTGTGATGAGCAGGTTAAGAAGAATTAGGACCATTTTATTCTTTGAAGTGAAAATGTGACAATAAATTTTCATGCTTGTGTCAAGTACACCACAAACCTGGAAGATTTGAGGTAAAAGTTAATGATGTTAAGAGGAGAAATCAGTATTGTGTGTAATGTGCAAACCTTTTGCACATGTTCTTTTATATTTATTATTTAGGATTCTGGTGGATTTAGTTATTGCTTGGTCAGTAAAGTGGAGGAATCCATTGCTGAGATTGAAGAGACCATGAGTCGGAAATAACGTGGAAGTACAAATTGTTTTTAACATGAGAAGAATCATAGTAAAGAACTCTTGAATTTGTTTTGTAATGGTGATCTTTGGATATGGTGTGCCAATTGGGAAATGACCTGTTGCACTGTGTAGTTCACATTTCTGTTTTGAAAATCTTGAGTAGTGATTGAAATATTTTCCACCTGGTTACAGACACTTCTTGAAGAAGCTGTACATCAGAAGGTTGTTATGGAAGAGCTGAATGATCGTTGTGAAGTCTTAATGGAGCTGAGTGCCTGCAGCTGGGTCAGAGACAGTACAGTACAGCTTCAAGCAACATATACCAACTTGCTTACCACAGTCCAGGTTTGTGTTTGAAAATATCTACCATTTGTTATTGGTTTAGATTTGTGTGACAGATTTCGCTTACTTTTATTACCTTATGAAACAGTTGTGTGTGATGTGTATAATGATGTTGTTGAACATCTAAAGATTTAACAATGTGCGTTTTGGATAATAGTACTATGATAATATGGAATTTGCCTGCAGACAGTTCTTGCTCTTCTTTGGAGTAGTTATACTTGGATAGGCATAAATTATTGGACTGTTTACAAGGTAAGTGAATTGTGACTGTCACACTGTTTTGTTGCTGCTTTGTGGCCAAACTTGTCATTCTCAACAGTATGAATGATGAGAAAGAATAGTGGGTGGGATTATTTATGCAGACTAGAAAACTAAAGAGTGTTGTCTTACACACGTTTCTTAATCTGACTTTTCATTGATAAAGTTGTTCAAAACCCTGACATGGTAGGTCAATTCTTGTACTGATTGTACAAAATAGAGGAGGCTCTCACGTTTTCCTCTCTGGTATATGATCTTGAAACATTTTCATGCATTATCTTCACCATTCTATCTTTATCTTTGTCATCTACTCTAGTGGCCCTCTTTACATGTGGAATGCCTGCCATTAATCTCCATAAACACCGTACCATATTGATCATGGTTGGGCCATGTATTTTGAATTTATCACAAATGTCAACCTATTCTTCTTCTTGGTCTAGAATTATTTATTTATTAATATTTAAACTCCCCAAGTTGTATTCAACTGCTGTCTCACCAGCAGGGATATTCTCCATCTCTGTGGTGATGTCCCACACTTGGGTGCTGTCTGCAACATGTGTGCCCGTACTAGGAACTTGAACATGAAGGTTGAGTGGACCCTTCTCAATGTCCCTATATGCAAGTCAGGAGACTATGTTCACCCAGCTACAAAGTGGCCATACACACTTGACACTAGGACATCTGTTGTTGGGAGACCGAGCCCCCATTTGTGAATACTGTGATGTACTTCTCATTTTTTTAAGCTTAGACTCCCTGAATGTTTTTGTATAGTTAATTAATAAGTATAAACCTTTAACACAACTTCATAATAGTAATTTTACAGCGATATGTTTCGAACCTGTTGGGTCATCATCAGGCAAAATATTTCTGTAAAACTCTTAAAAGTTATACATTTGCTATGCTAAACTGAGATGTAGATTTTGCAATTATGTTTGTTTAATTTTTATACATGTTACTTCTGTGATAAAAAAAATTTTTGGTTAAATAATAGTTAATTTAATGGATAGGTGTTGTCTTGGCATAGTTAGGTGGAGCAAGACGGGGTATTCTATTATTTATACATATCAGTATTAGGTTGTCTGTAAGGTTGTTCCTGTAATGGTATACTCTAATATGATTAAAATTTTTTGAATGGAACAATAAGTTGTTGCTCCTCTCAATATAATTCTTACAATTTCTCATGAGATGGTTTATAATCTTAACTCAGGCTGATAACAGCTATTGCTGTAAAATTACTGCACTTACTGCAATAAAGTTGTGTTAACGGTGTGTACTTGCCATAATTACTCAAATGCAAGACTAGGTTTTTCCCTTAAATTTGATGCTTAAATGTGTGAGGTCATCTTAAATTCACATATGAAGTGCCAAGCCAGACCATGCCGATCCAAACCAAGGCCTGCATCACCAAATTATCATGTGAGATCTCCACTTTTCGGAGATATTACACAGCATTGAGTGGTAATTCCTTACCAACATTTTGGGACAACATATTGGTCCCATGTTTAAGGGTCAAGAAATCCAAAAGAGGGAACAAAGCACAGTTGAAATTAATTGAAGCGTGGACCTGTCTATCATCTAATTTTTTAAAAAAGCATGACATTTTGGAAATTGGCTGTTTCTGTTTTTAGGCAAAGAAGTACTTAACCTGATGGACCCCTTAGATTGAGGTATTCTGAATTATTGGGCACCCTAGAAACAGTAATGAGAATGTATCCAGTCTGAGAGTAGAAACAGGAAAATGACAATTTAAAAATTAAGAAGACAGGCAATGTATGTATAAATGTAACATTGAGGCATCATATTGGAACCATTTTTACAGTGGAAAATCAATAAGTATTACCCATTGTAAGTGTGTGTGTGTGTGTGCGTGCGTGCGCGCGCGCGCGCGTGCGTTGCGTGTGCGTTGCGTGTGCGTTGCGTGTGCGTTGCGTGTGCGTGTGCGTGTGCGTGCGTGCGCGTGCGCGCGTGCGCGCGTGCGTGTGTGTGTGTGTGGCCTTAGTTATCCATCATGCAAAGCGCTTGCACCACATTGTCATCTGTGGCCTGCCCTGCACTAATGTATTTATCCACATTATCTCAAAAAGGCATGATTTTTGGAAAAAAGTTCCTGAGAGCAAGATGTTTGTTTTGATTTCCTCTATAGGTTTTAGTAAATGTCAGTTGTCAGTTTAGTGGCGTCGGTGGTCTAGGGGTAGCGTGCTGCCTTTAAGTACCCAAGTTCGCGGGTTCAAACCCGACCGAAGCCGTCAGAACTTTTCAGGGCGAAAAAATCCTCAGCATGCCTTCCTTCGGAAGTGATGTAAAGCCGTGGGTCCCATGTCGCAGATTTGCGGCATTTGAAAGATCCCTGAGTTGACGTGGAAGTCACAATTTCAGGCAAAATTACCGGCCGATTCTCGCCCACACAGTTCCACCATTCGCTACTAGGATCTCTCGCGTCATTGTGGACGTGGAGGTACCTGGCGGCGAACGTGGGAGTGTCCAAACAGGAGGGGGGGATAGGTTGAGTACAATAAGCCTACTAGATCCGTGGAATTAGCTACAGGCCCTACTGACAAAGAAGAAGATGTCAGTTTTATATCTCTTTGTATATTTAATGTTCTGTTACCGAAGATTTTATGTACTACAGCTGATCATTTGCACAAGCTAGGGTGTAGAATTCACAACATTTTGAGCACTATTAACTATGTATTATATGTATAGGGTCTTGTTTCTCGAGTGGAGAAGAATTTGTCAGATCACACCGAGTTTGTAAAGGCAAAGGAGGAGTTTGATACCTGGTTACAGCGAGCTCATGGCACTGTGCAAGACTGCATTGGGGTTGGAGATCAAGATTCTACAAGAGATAAATTGGAAACAGTTCGGGTCAGTATGGGAAACCTTGTTCTTTTTCGCACTTTCTGTTGTGTTATTGCTAAGTAAAAATGTTTGATTCACAGTCTCTTCTCTACATGTTAATGGATGATATTGTTTACAGTATTATAGTGTAAAAGAACTGGTAAAAGGAGAACAGTTGTAGAATCAGCTGTACATTTTAGCATTGAGAGGAAATGAGGTCTTTTGGATAAAATACTTAAGAACAGTTAAAAAAACATATCACACAATTTCATTATGATATAGTTAACATATCTCCAATGTATCTGCAGACAGTTTGGATTTTGAATACTGGTGTGTTAGGCAAGCATAACAATTTTTACTAAATTACCAGAATGCATTACAGATATAATAAAGGATAAAAACACTCTGTTGGCAATAAAAAGGTTTTTAATTTTTTGACCTTTTATTCATTTAATTAATTTTTAGATTAAAAGAATAATATTGATGATTACTGGTATAAGAAATAATAAATACAGTGTTTTACTTGTATACTTATAATTTTGTCTTATAGTAATTGTTTTTTAATGTATATGATTTCTTATATAATTATATTTTATTGCACTGTTACTTGGTTCATGTCCATATTTTGTAAATCAGACTGATGGATCAATTGAATGTGCATGCATGCCCACACATGTTATGCAGTAGGTATGTATGTCCCGTAATGCCCAGTGTAATTATAGTTCCTTGCAAAAACCAAGCCTGTTATTTGAGGAGGATTTTCCCACAACAGTTACCATGAGTGGTACAAGTCTTATATCTGGGTATGATGGTTACTATTGACAGGGAGCAGTTTGAAATAGAGAGAATGGTTGAAATATATCAGGAAGTGAAGCAAGAGTTCCCATTATCACCCACATTTTTTAGTATGCATATATGGGTAATATTGTGAGGCAGTGGTAAAATAAATTAGGGAGTGTCTTCTAAATAAATCAAAATGTCATCCTTACAGTTTTCTTTGCTGATAATTGGCACTAATTGCTACAACAGAAGATGACCTCCAGTTGGCATTGTGTATATTAGGTATAATTTGTAAGGAAGGAAATTTCAAAATATCTGTTGTAATAACCAAAGTCATGGCAAGAAAGGAAGGGAGCATGTTGTGCTAAAAACAGTTACTGACAGCAAAATGAATGAACAAATAGAAAACTATGTACTTTGAATGTAATGTATCATGTGTAGACAATAGTAATGTATGTAATAAGCTACAGTGGTTTCTGTGCATGCGCGTGCACACAGGTGTGTGTGCGCGTGCGTGTATGCATGTGAAATAGTTAATTTTATGTTTAAAAAACAAGTAATAAGGGAACAGGGTTGAAATTATGTAAGATAATGGTGGTAACAGTGTTGCTGTATGGGTGTGACAATTTGACTTTGCTGAAATGTCATTAAAGAAGCACTGAGATAAAACTTTGGAGGCCCGTTGCAGGGTGTACATTATATGGCCATAAGACACATGAAGAAACAAGAGAGGAACTAAATACATACAACAGAATGAAAGTATTGTGGGTTGTAGATGTAAGTGAACATAACAATTACTAAAAGTGAATGATACACATATTTTCAAGCTACTGTGTGAATATGCTCTGACTGGAAGAAGAAATGAAGGTTGACCAAGGAAGAGATGGACAGACCAATGACTTGTACCCTGTTGCTGGTGCTCCTGCTGTTGACTTTCAGAACTTGTTTTCTTGTTGCATAGATAACGGAAATTGAAGTTTATGTTAGTATATGAGCATTAGAAAGCTGTGTATTCTATATCTGTACAGAATTGTAGTGTTTATGTTCACCTGCTACCTATTACATTTAAAACACTCTTGTCTTGTGGTGTTATGCCAGATTTTATGGAGTTTGTAAATTAAAAAAAAATATATATTTGCTGCATTTAAGTTTGTTATAAGGGACAGGACCATTTTAATGTCACAGTATTCTGCTGTATGAATGAGAGAAAGGCTTAGTAGTACTTGTTCTATTTCATGGTACATGTTTTGAGTTTGTAATTTTTTAATATCATTATTTTTATTGTAGTTGAAGTTGTGGGAAATTTATAGTGAGGTACATTTAACAAAATGACTGTGATGAATGCAATTCCCTTTTCCTTTCAGCTGGTATCTACACGCATGACAGAAGGTCAGCATCTCATGTCGGTAATGCAGGATGTCTTCACTAAGGCCATTAACACAACTCCAGCAGCTCAACAGGAAACACTGCGTGAAGATATGACATATCTGAGAAACAGTTGGGAGCAGTTGAATATTGACCTCAATTCAGTCATGGCCCAGCTGAAGGTGAAACATTTTTCAGTTAAAGAGTTTTAATTACAAATGAATCATTCTTTGTAAAGTTTTCAGTTAGAGTAATATACATAAATTAAAATGCTCAAAACGATGTTATGGTTGATAATCCAGCATATGTTGATGTGGCATTTTTTACTCAAAATGACTTATAATATAAAATCCTGAACACTTGGCACACCATATGAGAAATACCTGTATAACATTGTTAAAGACTACTCAGAGTCTGCTGATTATATGTGGTGTCTTAATTCTAGGCTGCAATGAGCAGGTGGGAGGATTACAGTGATTCAAAATCTAGGTTTGAAAACTGGATTTCGGAAATGGAAGAGACTATTAGAGAGACTCCAGACAGTAAGGCAGAGCTTGGAGAAATGAAGACACTCATAGAAAGATATAAGGTAATAATACCTTTCAGGTAGATTTATTAGGATGGAAAGTGATGGTATATTTGGAAGAAGGTACATGTTTCAGGAAGAGAGCATATTCCATTCTCCTGAATTTGTGCTCCTCTTCATAGGTTGTACTGCCATTATGATCATATGATTTATTTCAGAATATATGTATTCATTCACCAAGTCAAATATGGATATTGAGAAATCTCTTGTTCACCAGATGACAAAATACACTTCCACTGATTTGGAATGCTCCTGTTTTTTTTTTTTTTTCTCGGACTTGAGTTGGACATGTAAATGCGTGTGTGTGTGTGTTTTTTTTTTACATAATCAAGTTTTGTGCCTGCTTTTTTACCACTCGTTTAACTTTCATGTACCCCGTTCTGTGTTGGTCCTTATCTAGCTCTTTTTCTTTTCTCCTTGTCACTCTCGCAGTCTTACTAAGTTGAAAAATGGCAGATAGGATTTTTATC